>ERZ824575.1521-NODE-1521-length-21584-cov-5.953737_pt1 | contig 21584 bp, 20 predicted proteins | sample MGYA00519470_ERZ824575 | MGnify/ENA primary metagenome ERZ824575 (study PRJEB31778, sample SAMEA3449170) | human gut metagenome | biome: human gut; feature: human-associated habitat; material: faeces | place: United Kingdom | collected 2010/2012 ...
ATATTATTTTCTTCTGGGTTATCCGTATGATTTTCTCCGGATATGAGCAGATGGGTAAGGCACCGTTCCATACCGTACTGTTCCACGGACTGGTACGTGACTCCCAGGGACGCAAGATGAGTAAATCACTGGGCAATGGTATTGATCCACTGGAAGTCATTGACAAGTATGGCGCAGATGCACTTCGTCTGACACTGATTACCGGAAATGCACCGGGAAATGACATGCGGTTCTACTGGGAGCGTGTGGAGGCATCCCGTAACTTCGCCAATAAAGTATGGAATGCATCCCGTTTTATCATGATGAATCTGGATGGATTTGAACTCCATACGCCGTCAAAGGATGAGTTACATGCAGCAGACAAGTGGATTCTTTCCAAGGTGAATACCCTTGCAAAAGATGCCACAGAAAATATGGATAAATTTGAACTCGGAATTGCTGTACAGAAAGTATACGATTTCATCTGGGATGAGTTCTGTGACTGGTACATTGAGATCGCAAAAGTCCGTACCTATAAAAAGGATGAAGATCCGGTATCTGCCAATGCAGCACTGTGGACCTTAAAGACCGTACTGACCGAGGCATTGAAACTGTTACATCCGTATATGCCATTTATCACAGAAGAAATCTTCTGTACATTACAGTCAGAGGAAGAGACGATTATGCTCTCCAAGTGGCCGGAGTACAAAGAAGAGTGGAACTTCCCGGCAGAGGAATCTGCCATTGAGCACTGTAAGGATCTCGTTAAGGGAATCCGTAATGTCCGCACAGAAATGGATGTTCCGCCATCAAGAAAGGCAAAGCTTTATATTACATCTGAGGATGCAGGGCTTCGCACTGTTTTTGAAGAAAATAAGGAAGTATATGTAAATCTTGCTTCTACCAGCGAGATTATAGTACAGGCAGACAAAAACGGTATCAGTGAGGATGCGGTTTCCGTTGTGATTCCAGGAGCAGTTCTTTATCTGCCACTGGAGGATCTGGTAGATTTTGAAAAAGAAAAAGAGCGTTTGCATAAAGAAAAAGATAAGCTGACGAAGGAACTTGCACGTTCTAAGGGCATGCTTTCCAATGAAAAATTCTTAAATAACGCAAAACCAGAAAAGGTACAGGAAGAGAAAGACAAGCTGGCAAAGTATGAGCAGATGATGGCTCAGGTAGAAGCGCGGCTGGCACAAATGAAATAAATGGTTTCGGATTTCTATAGCAGAGAGGGGAAAATGCCATGGAAGATATTTCAATGAGAGGTGCGGTTGTTCGGATTTCACAGGATAGTATGGAAGCATATTTGACATTGCAGCCGCCGGAGAACGGAGAGGGATACACATTATCAGAGCTGGTGCGGTATATCCGCACCCAGCGGGTAACCAATGGAATTGACGAAGCGGCGATCCAGGAGATGATCGATGGCGGAGTGTACATGAGAGATGTATGTATTGCAAAAGGACAGCCACCGGTCAATGCAGAAAATGGCCGCTATGAACTTCATTTCAATCCGGATGTGGATGGAAAACCAAAGGTCAAGGAGGATGGTTCCATAGATTACTGGAGCATCCGTACAGTGGAGATGGTAAAAGAAGGTCAGACAATTGCCACCTACTATCCACCAACCGAGGCGGTAAACGGGATGAATGTTTCGGGAAAGCCGATACTGGCAGTCCGTGGCAAGCCATTGCAGCCACTCCGCGGAAAAGGATTTCACTGTACAGAAGACGGAAGTACTTATATTGCAGACCTGTCTGGAAAGATTGAAATGTCAAACGGAAAGATCCGGATATCCGCAGTTTATGAAATTCCCGGTGATGTGGGAATCGGTACAGGAAATGTGGAATATCACGGAGATGTTATAATCCACGGTGGAATCAAACCGGGGGCAAAGGTAAGTACGAGTGGAAGTCTCACGGTAGACGGTATCTGCGAGAACTGTGTGATTGAAGCGGGAAAAGATATTGTCCTGCGAAGCGGTGTTCTCGGTGGAAACAAGACCAGTATTCGTGCAGGTGGGAATATCCACGCAAAATTTTTCGAATACTGTAAGGTGAAAGCCGATGGCTTTATTGAAGTGACTTATGCATTAGACAGTCATATGATCAGTTTTGATCATATTTATGTAACCGGAAAAAAGGGAAGTATCATTGGCGGATATGCCTACGCAATCAGTGGAATGGATGTGAATGTAATCGGAAATTCCACGGAAGTAAAGACACAGGTGCATGTCGGAGTCAGTGCGCAGATGCGGCAGGAACTGTCGGATCTGCAGAAATCCATTGAAGAAAATGGGGAAGTGATCAAGAAGATTACCACCGGGCTGAAACAGTTTGAACTGGTGGCTGCGAAAAAAGGAATTGATGTATCGAAAGATCCGCGCAGAACCGAGCTTCTTCGTGCCAAAATGAAAACGCAGGCAGATATTGCTGAAAGCCAAAAAGCGGTAGATCGTCTGGAAGAACTGGTCAAACGCGGGGAAAATGCAAAGATCAGTGTCGTACGCAAAGTGTATTCCGGATGTGTTGTAACCATTGACCAGCAGACGCTTACCGTAAAAGAACTGCAGGAATCCGTTTGTTTTCAGAAGAAAAAAGAAGGGGTTGTGATGATCTCTCTCAAGTAAACAGATGCAGTTCCTGTAATATTTCCGAGAAATAATGCGAATAAATTTACTTGCATATCCAATGCATTATATTATAATTAAGATACATGGGAACGCAGAACCTGTATATCGCAAAAAGGAGCAGGAGAAATGATTAATTTTGAAAAAGAGCTGAAGAATTTTCAGCCGAGTCTGGAAGTGGAAGAAGCCGAGGCGGCGATTTATAACCATGATCTGACAGACGTAACGGATATTATTACCGAAATATTGCGTGATGTACGTCAGAATGGCCAGCAGTTAGGACAGTAATGAAAAAGAGGAAGAAATGATTTGTTATAAATGTGGACAGGAGGTTGGAAATGCAAAGCGCTGCCCGAATTGCGGGGCAGATCTTTCCGTATTTTTGAAAGTGCGTCACATTTCCAACGCATATTATAATCTGGGGCTGGAACAGGCGGGCGTGAGAAATCTTTCCGGAGCGATTGTCAGCCTGAAAAACAGTCTGAAGTTTAATAAATATAATATTGATGCACGAAATCTTCTGGGATTGATTTATTGCGAGACAGGAGAAGTGGTAGATGCCTTAAGTGAATGGGTGATCAGCCGCAGTTATCAGCCGAAGGACAATCTTGCCAGTCATTATCTTGATGAGATCCAGCAGGACCGGGGAAGATTGGATTCCGTAAATCAGACGATTAAAAAATATAACCAGGCATTGCACTATTGCAAGCAGGACAGTCGGGATCTGGCAATTATCCAGCTGAAAAAGGTACTTTCGCTGAATCCGAAGCTTGTCAAGGCACATCAGCTGCTGGCGCTTCTTTATCTGCAGGACAATAAGCTGGAACTGGCAAAAAAAACTTTGCGCAATGCGGGAAAGATTGATACAAATAATACAACCACCCTGCGTTATCTGCGCGAAGTGAATGCAAGACTGAAGGAAAAAAGTCCTTCCAAAAAGCCGAAGGATGATGATCTGATTTCTTATCAAAGTGGAAATGAGACCATTATCATGCCGAAGCGGTTTAAGGAATCTTCGATTGGGGCAACACTGGTATATATTGTGATCGGACTGATTGTGGGTACTGCGATTACCGCATTTCTGATCGTGCCGAGCGTTCGCAACAAGGCAAAAGAAGATGCACAGAGAAAACTGGTTGAAGCGAGTGATACCATTTCCACGAATGGACAGACAATCAAAGATCTGGAAGGACAGGTGGAGGATCTGAAAAATCAGCTGGAGGAGCAGACGACCAACAACGAAAAGGTCAAGGTTAAGATATCCACTTATGAAAATCTCCTACAGGCATGTGTTTCCTATTATGGATCAAAGGATGTGACGACTGCGGGAAAGACACTGGATAAAGTAAAGACAAAGTATCTGTCCGACAAAGCCAAAACCATATATGATGATATCAATGGGGAGGTACAGGATAAGTATCTGAATCAGCTTTACAAGGAAGGCTATAGTTTGTACTCCCGTGGAAAGTATAAGGACGCCATCGATACATTAAAACAGATTACGGATGAGCAGGAAGATTTCCAGGACGGATCAGCTGCCTATTATCTGGCACAGTCCTACCGGAAAAACGGGGACCTGAAATCTGCAAAACCGTATTATCAGTATGTAATTGAAAATTATCCGGATACGGAGCGGGCGAGAACGTCACAGAATTATGTAGACGCACAGGAATAAAAAGGAACACATTGCATTACAAAAGACACTACAGTACAGGTTACTGTCGGTGTCTTTTTTTGCTTATTTATAAAGAAGTAAGGGAAAGGAAGAGGTTTTATATGGAAGCAGCATATCGAAAGGAAGCGGACTGCATGATTGTGCCGATGCCGCGGGAGGTGGATCATCATGTGGCAGGCAATATGAGCAGGGAAATAGATCTGTTGGCGGAAAGCTGGCATGTTCACAGGATTGTATTTGATTTTGCGGGGACTGATTTTATGGACAGTTCCGGAATCGGTATATTAATAGGAAGAAAAAAGACGATGGACATGCATGCAGGAAAAGTGACAGCGGTAAATCTGGGAGAACGGGTGTATAAAATATTTGAAAAATCCGGGTTGTTTCAGATTATTTCATTGGAAGAGGAGGAAAAATAAAATGGTGCAGGAAAATCATATGCAGGTTCATTTTGATGCAAAATCCGTAAATGAGGGATTGGCACGCATGGTTGTGACCGCATTTATGACAAATATGAATCCGACGCTGGAGCAGATTGCAGATGTAAAGACAGCAGTGAGTGAGGCTGTGACAAATGCCATTATCCATGGATACGAAGATGAAACGAAACAGGTGGAACTGACCTGTGACCAAAACGGTCAGCAATTGGTGGTAACGGTGGAAGATCACGGAGTCGGAATTGAAGATCTTGAACAGGCATTGCAGCCTTTTTTTACTACAAAACCGGAATTGGAACGTTCCGGTATGGGCTTTTCCTTTATGGAGGCATTTATGGATCGGATTGAGGTACGGTCAAAAAAAGGAGAAGGAACACGTGTGGTTATGTGGAAATACATAGAAAGGGAACGTGAGCAGTAAGATACCGGCAAAAGAGGAAAATGGACGACAGAACATCCAGAGGGCGCAGCAGGGAGACCGGAAGATCAGGCAGCAGATGATAACCGAGAATATGGGGCTGGTTTATATGGTGGCGAAACGATTTGCAAACCGGGGAACCGATTTGCAGGATCTGACACAGATCGGAGTGATTGGTCTGATCAAGGCGATCGACCGGTTTGACACTTCGCTATCCTACTCTTTTTCTACCTATGCGGTTCCGCTTATTATGGGGGAAATCCGGAGATTTTTACGGGATGACGGTATGATTCATACGAGTCGCCAGATGAAAGAACATGCAAGAAAAATAGCAATTGTCAGAGAACAAATGAAAAAGACACAAAATAAGGAGCCGACATTGCAGGAACTGGCGGAAAAGACAGGAATTGCCATTGAAGATCTGGTGGTGGCAATGGAAGCAGGAAGAGAGGTGGATTCTTTTTCACGACCGGTGACGGAAAATGACGGAAAAGTGCTGACTTTGGAAGAAAAGCTGGAGGATAATCACCGGTTTGAAACTCCGCTTCTGAATCATATTGCATTGAAACAGGCGATCGACCAGCTGCCGGAGAAAGAAGCACAGCTGATAAAATTTCGCTATATGGACAATCTTTCCCAGGCAGAAACAGCAAAGCGCATGGGGAAAAATCAGGTATCCGTATCGCGCAGTGAGAGGAAGATACTGGAAAAACTTCGCAGAAAAATGTTGTAGCTACCACTTACAGGTACAGGGAAAATCTGGTATAATTTGCACGTAAAAGATCACAAAAGGGAGAAATTAACATGGGAGAATATTTGCAGGAAGCCGTGTTGCCGGTGCAGTACGACAATTATGTGTTTGATTTGTACGGGACACTGGTGGATATCCACACAGAGGAAGATTTTCCAAAACTGTGGGAGAAACTGGCATTGTTTTTTGGATATTACGGGGCCATTTATGAACCGAAGGAATTGCAGAAGCGCTATGCGGCACTTGTCAGCGACTGTGAGCGCGCGTTGAAAAAGACGCTGGAAGAGGACAGGCATTATACGCATGAGGCATCTCCGGAGATTGAGATCGGGGAAGTGTTTGAAAAACTGTATCAGGAAAAAGGGATCGTGGCCGATAAGACCCTTGCCATACATACCGGACAGTTTTTCCGTGCGCTGTCTACCGATTATGTCCGTTTGTATCCGGGGACACAGCAGATGCTTGCCAGTCTGAAAAAAATGGACAAAAAAGTATATCTGTTATCGAATGCCCAGCGCATTTTTACCGCATATGAAATGAATGTTTTAGGCATTACAAAATATTTTGATGATATTTTGATTTCTTCGGATTATCACACGAAAAAACCGGACAAACGTTTCTTTCATATATTGTTGGAGCGGCATAAGCTGGATGTGTCACATTCCCTGTATATCGGGAATGACAGCCGTTGTGATGTCGGTGGTGCAAAAGGTGTCGGAATGCCGGTGTTTTATGTAAATTCCAATATTTCCCCGAAAAATGATGACGGAAAAGAGGCAGACTATATTGTAGAGAATTTTTGTGCCTGGAAGGAGGTAACCATATGAGTAAATTAAAATCAGGAAAAGTAGCAATTATCGGATGTGGATTTGTCGGTTCTGCATCTGCATTCGCCCTGATGCAGAGCGGATTATTTACCGAGATGGTGCTTTTGGATGCAAACCATCAGAAAGCAGAAGGGGAAGCCGAAGATATCGTACACGGAATTCCGTTTGGAAGACCGATGCAGATTTATGCCGGAGATTATGATGATATTGCGGATGCAGCCATTATTGTAATTACAGCAGGTGCAAATCAGAAGCCGGACGAAACACGGCTGGATCTGGTAAACAAAAACATTGCAATTTTCCAGTCGATTATTCCGGAAATTACAAAAAGAGATTTTGAAGGAATTCTTCTGATTGTTGCAAATCCGGTAGATATTCTGACTTACACGGCGCAGAAACTGTCCGGTTATCCGGAAAAACGGGTAATTGGTTCTGGAACTGTGCTGGATTCTGCCAGACTGAAGTATCATCTGGGACAGCATCTGGGAGTGGACAGCAGAAGTGTACATGCTTTTATCGTGGGAGAACACGGGGACAGTGAGATTGCGGCATGGAGCAGTGCGAATATATCCGGAATACCGCTGGACAATTTCTGTGAGATGCGGGGGCACTATAATCATATGGAAGCAACGGAACGTATCGCCGCGGAGGTAAAACAGAGTGCCTATGAGATTATTTCCAAAAAAGGAGCCACATATTATGGAATTGCCATGTCAGTTAAGCGCATCTGCGAAGCAATCATAAGAGATGAAAAATCAATTCTGCCGATTTCGACCATGCTGCACGGAGAGTATGGAATCTCAGACGTGGTGTTAAGTCTGCCGTGTATCGTTGGCCGCGATGGCTATGAAACCAAGGTCCCAATCGATCTGGATCAGGAGGAAGTTTCCAAACTGCATGAGTCTGCAAATACGCTGAAAGAAGTTCTTTCGAAGTTCTTTGCCGAAAATTAGTTTTTTTGTGCTTGCATTTTTTGGAAGAAAGGGGTAGAATACCACAGTGGGTAGAGCAAAGGCGTCGTAATGTATGTACGACGCCTCTTTTTATATATAAAGTGTATGACCATATGAGAAATATACAAATATGACATATAGTTTATATAAAAAAAACGTTTTACTTTTTACAATATGACAAATATAATAGCTTTTGATTCAAAAGTTAAGAAAGGAAGTGAGACTGTTGGATGCGTTGGTAAAGAATCTGATGGAGGAGCTGAATTGCGATACCGTCTTTACAATCCCGCTGTTTGGTGGCATTCCGATCTATGAATCGGTTGTTGTTACATGGATCATCATGGCGGTCATTCTTCTTTTGTGTCTGATCCTTGTCAGAGGACTCAGAGTTGAGAATCCAAGCCGTAAGCAGGTAGTACTTGAACTTGCTGTTTCAAAACTGTATGGATTCTTTGAGGACACGATAGGAGAAAACGGTAAAGCGTACATTCCGTACCTGGCAGCAGTTGCCATCTACATAGGAATTGCCAACCTCATCGGCCTATTAGGCTTCAAGCCACCGACAAAAGACATGAATGTCACGGTAGCGCTTGCATTGATGAGTATCATCTTAATTGAAGCAGCAGGAGTGAGAAAGAAAGGAACCAAAGGCTGGTTAAAGAGCTTTGCGGAACCAATGCCTGTAGTTCTTCCAATTAACATTCTTGAGATATTCATCAAACCATTATCACTTTGTATGCGATTGTTTGGAAACGTACTTGGTTCCTTCGTTATTATGGAGTTACTGAAGATGGTGGTTCCACCCGTACTTCCAGCAATATTCAGTTGTTACTTTGATATTTTTGACGGACTGATTCAGGCATACGTATTTGTATTCCTTACAGGCTTGTTCATCAAGGAAGCAACGGAGTAACACACTAATTAACTGAGAAAAGAAAAGGAGAAAACATTATGTCAGCATCATTATTTGTAGCAATCGGAGCAGGAGTAGCAGTATTAACAGGTATCGGAGCAGGTCTTGGAATCGGTAAGGCAACAGGTTCTGCAGTAGACGCTATCGCAAGACAGCCGGAAGCAGAAGGTAAGATTTCCAAAGCATTACTTCTTGGTTGTGCACTTGCCGAGGCAACCGCTATTTACGGTTTCGTTATTGCATTACTTATCATTCTTTTCTTAAAATAATGATTACCTGCGTAATTATTACATTAAGAAAGGAGCAGTAAACTATGCTGAGTTTAAATCCATGGGATATCTTGTGGACGATCGTAAATCTGCTTGTTTTATATGCAATCTTTCGTAAGTTTTTGTTTCAGCCGGTCATGAATATCATTCATGAGAGAGAGGACATGATCAACAAACAGTTCGAGGATGCCCAAAAACAGCAGGACGATGCAGCGCAGATGAAGAGTGAGTATGAGAACCAGTTAAAGGGTGCCAGAGAAAAGGCAGATCAGATCATTCTCGATGCGAAGACGCGTGCACAGGAAGAATATAACAATAAAATGGAAGCAACCAGAGCCGAAGCAGATCATATGCTTGAGAAAGCAAAGAGTGATATTGCAAATGAGCAGGAAAAGGCAACAAGAGATGCTCAGGCAAAGATCGCAGAGCTTGCTTTGCTGGCTGCTAAGAAGATTATGAAGACGGGTGAAGCACATGACGCAGGCAGCAGTAAATAGTGCCAAGGTACTATACCGGCTGTCTGTCAGCAGAGAGGATGTCGAGAAAGCGGAAAAACTTTTCTTTATGACACCGCAACTGCAGAAAGTTCTGACGAGCCCGGTCGTACCGGCAGCAAAAAAGTATGAAATTATCGATCAGGTATTTGCACTGGAAACGACAGAAGATGTGCTGGTCCGGTACATGAAGATCATGTGCAGGATTGGTAACATGACCGAGATGCAGGATATTTTCCAATATTATTATAAATACTGGGATCAGATGCATCATGTGGTTCGTGCGGACCTGATTTATGCCGAGACTCCGAGCAAAGAAGAGGAGGCCGAGGCGAAAGAAATTCTGGATAAAAACTATCCGGATAGTGAGATTACCCTGACGCAGAGTGTGGATGAGTCGCTGATCGGTGGCTATGTTGTTAAGGTGGGATATAAAGAATATGACCACAGCTATGAAGGACGTCTGCGTCAGTTACAAAGAAAACTTATAGGGAGGTGACCCCTTTGGGCGCTATTAGTGCAACAGATATTATCTCCATTATTCAGGGTGAGATCGAAAATATCAACTGGGATGAACAAAGCCGTGAGACAGGTGAGGTCATCTGGGTCGGTGATGGAATTGTTACCGTATACGGAATTGATCATGCAATGTATGGCGAGATCGTAGCCTTTGAAAACGGAGTCAAAGGAATGGTTCAGGATGTCAGACAGAATGAAATCGGTATTATTCTTTTTGGTCGTGATACCGGAATCAAAGAAGGAACCAAAGTGGTTCGTACCAAGAAAAAAGCCGGTATTCCGGTCGGTGATGCGTTTGTAGGAAGAGTAATCAATGCACTCGGTGAGCCGATTGACGGAAACGGTGATGTAAAAGAGGATGATTATCGTCCGATCGAGCAGGAAGCTCCTGGTATCATCGACAGACAAAGCGTAGACACACCAATGGAGACCGGTATTCTTTCCATTGATTCCATGTTCCCAATCGGACGTGGACAGCGTGAGTTGATCATTGGTGACCGTCAGACAGGTAAGACATCCATTGCAACAGATACCATTATCAACCAGAGAGGCAAAGATGTAATCTGTATTTACGTTGCCATTGGTCAGAAGGCATCTACCGTTGCAAAGATTGTAAATACATTAAAGAAACATGATGCCATGGATTATTCCATCGTAGTATCTTCTACAGCCAGTGATCCGGCATCTTTACAGTACATAGCTCCATATGCAGGAACTGCCATGGCAGAATATTTTATGCACAAGGGCAAGGATGTTCTCATTGTATATGATGATCTGTCCAAGCATGCGGTTGCATACCGTGCAATTTCCCTTCTGCTTGAGCGTTCCCCGGGACGTGAGGCTTATCCTGGTGATGTATTCTACTTACACTCCAGACTGCTTGAGCGTTCCAGTCATCTGAGTGACAAGTTAGGTGGCGGTTCCATCACTGCACTGCCGATTATTGAAACACAGGCCGGTGATGTTTCCGCATATATTCCTACCAACGTTATTTCCATTACCGATGGTCAGATCTTCCTCGAGAGCAACCTGTTCAACGCAGGTATGAGACCAGCCGTAAACGTAGGACTTTCCGTATCCCGAGTCGGTGGTGCAGCCCAGACAAAGGCAATGAAGAAAGCATCCGGTAGTATCCGTATCGATCTGGCACAGTACCGTGAGATGGAAGTGTTCACACAGTTTGCTTCTGATCTGGATGATGCAACAAAAGCACAGCTGCAGCACGGAAAAGCTCTGATGGAGCTGTTGAAGCAGCCGCTGAGTCATCCGCTTTCCATGCATGAGCAGGTATTAACCCTGTGCATGGCAACGGACGGTGTATTCGATAAGATACCTACCAGACAGGTAAAACAGTATCAGAAAGATATTCTGGATTTCATGGATCTGAAACATCCGGAGATCGGAAAAGAAATTGAGCAGACAAAAGCTTTATCCGATGAACTGAGACAGAAAATCAAAGATGCTGCAGCAGAGTTCGCAGCAGAACAGTAAGCAGGTGTTACGATGGCAAATGCAAAAGAAATTCAGGATCGAATGAAGAGTATCAATGATACATTAAAGATTACAAATGCAATGTACATGATTTCTTCTTCGAAATTAAAGAAATCTAAAAAAATGCTGACGGACACAGAACCGTATTTCTTTACCCTGCAATCTGAGATGAGCCGTATTCTGCGGCATTTGCCGGATCTGGACAGTATTTATTTCAGGTCCACAGATGAGATTCCGGAAGAAGAAAAACGGATCGCTTATATGGTGGTTACGGCAGATAAGGGACTGGCAGGATCTTACAACCACAATATTTTAAAAATTGCGGAAGAGGAACTTGCAAAGCACCCGAAACGTCAGCTGTATGTGCTTGGTGAAGTCGGAAGACATTATTTTGAAGAACGTGGAATTGAGATCAATAAACAGTTCCATTATACGATTCAGAATCCGACATTGAACCGTGCACGAAATATCTCTGAGGAACTTCTCGAAGGTTACCGTCAGGGAGATTTTGATGAAATCTATATCATTTATACCTCAATGGTCAATGCGATGCAGGAAGAAGCAGAGATGCTGCAGCTGCTTCCACTGAAAAAAGCAGATTTCCACAACGTGGAGATTCCGCTGGATGTCAGACGTGAGGAGCTTGCCCTGCGTCCATCGGCAGATGCAGTGATGAATCGTATTGTTCCGGACTATGTGGTAGGATTTGTTTATGGTGCGCTGGTAGAATCCTTCTCCTGCGAGCAGAATGCCCGTATGATGGCGATGGAGGCAGCAACCAACAGCGCAAAGGATATGCTTCATGAGCTGGATATCATGTATAACCGTGCCAGACAGGCAGCGATTACCCAGGAGATCACAGAGGTAATTGCGGGAGCAAAATCCCAGAAGCGCAAGAAAAAGAGATAATGGAGGCCTAGGATGAAAACAGGAAAAATCATACAGGTTATGGGACCTGTTGTGGACGTTGAATTTGAAGACGAAGAATTGCCTGCAATCAGAGACGCTCTGGAAGTACAAAATGGTGACAAAAAATGTATCATGGAGGTTGCACAGCATATAGGAAATAATACGGTACGCTGTATTATGCTTGCAGCCAGTGAAGGACTTCACCGTGATATGGAAGTCATTGCAACCGGAAGCGGTATCAAGACACCAGTTGGTGAGGCAACACTGGGACGTCTGTTCAACGTATTAGGAGAAACAATTGATGACGGAAAGCCGATCGGGGATGCTCCAAAGTGGGTGATCCACAGAGAGCCGCCAGCATTTGAAGATCAGAACCCTGCAGAGGAAATCTTAGAGACCGGTATCAAGGTCATCGACTTACTTGCCCCATATGCAAAGGGTGGTAAGATTGGTCTGTTCGGTGGTGCCGGTGTAGGGAAAACCGTATTGATCCAGGAGCTGATCCGTAATATTGCAACAGAGCACGGTGGATATTCCATTTTCACCGGTGTCGGGGAGCGTTCCCGTGAAGGAAATGATCTGTGGACCGAAATGGGCGAATCCGGTGTACTTGAAAAAACAGCCTTAGTGTTTGGACAGATGAATGAGCCGCCAGGGGCTCGTATGCGTGTCGCTGAGACCGGACTTACCATGGCTGAGTATTTCCGTGATGAGCAGCATAAAAATGTGCTTCTCTTCATTGATAACATTTTCCGTTTCACACAGGCCGGATCAGAGGTATCCGCACTGCTTGGACGTATGCCGTCAGCCGTAGGTTATCAGCCGACACTGGCTACGGAGATGGGTGAATTACAGGAGAGGATCGCTTCTACAAAGAATGGATCTATCACTTCCGTACAGGCTGTATATGTACCAGCCGATGACCTGACAGACCCGGCACCAGCTACGACATTTGCACATCTGGATGCAACAACCGTACTTTCCAGAAAGATCGTTGAGCAGGGTATTTATCCGGCGGTTGAGCCTCTGGAGTCATCTTCCCGTATCCTTGAGCCGGATATTGTTGGGGAGGAGCATTATGAAGTTGCACGTAAAGTGCAGGAGATCCTTCAGAAGTATAAGGAATTGCAGGATATCATTGCAATTCTTGGTATGGAAGAGCTGGCAGATGAAGATAAAGTCCTGGTATACCGTGCAAGAAAGATTCAGAAGTTCCTGTCACAGCCGTTCCACGTAGCAGAGAACTTTACCGGTATCAAAGGTGTATATGTTCCTTTGAAAGAAACAATCCGCGGATTCAAGGCAATTTTAGATGGTGAGATGGATGAATATCCGGAGAATGCATTCTTCAATGCAGGAACCATCGAAGATGTCAGGAAGAAAGCAGAGCAGATGGAGCAGAACGCATAGCATAAAGAACGGAGATCATTATGGCAGGCAATACATTCTATTTAAAAATTATATCTGCGAACCGTGTGTTCTTTTCCGGAAGATGCCGTTCTCTGATCGTTCCGGAATATGATGGGCAGAAAGAAATTCTGGCCCATCATGAGGATATGGTCATCGCCATTGATGAGGGCGAGATGAGGTTTCAGCCGGAAGGCACGGATAACTGGGAATATGCAGTAGTCGGAATGGGATTTGTCGAGATCGTCAATAACCGTGTGACACTTCTCGTGGAGACTGCAGAGCGTCCGGAGGAAATCGATGTGGCAAGAGCCCGCGAAGCAAAAGAGCGTGCAGAGGAGCAGATGCGCCAGAAGCAGAGTATCCGTGAGTATTACCACTCAAGAGCTTCTCTTTCCCGTGCGATGGCACGTCTGAAAGGAACCAGCGGAAGAAAATAAAACAATAAAAAAGGATGCACGTTTTGTGCATCCTTCAGACTGTAGACAAAGTCCTCGGCTTTTTGCCGGGGATTTTTCTGTATTAAAGAGGCTAAAAGTCAGTATTTTCAAGACTTTTCAGTCTCTTTTTGGTATAATAAAGGTATCAAAAAAGGCGGTATTGTTCTATGATGACACAAGAAACAGAAAAAGTAAGAAAGCAAATGCAGATGGTATGTATTGATGATCTTGTTCCGCGGAATCATCTTCTACGACTTATTGACAAAGCTATTGACTGGACATTCATCTATGATCTCGTCCGTGATACTTATTCCGACGGAATGGGTAGACCAAGTATTGATCCGGTTACGCTTATTAAGATACCGCTTATTCAATACCTGTATGGAATCAAAAGCATGCGGCAGACAATCAAAGAGATTGAAGTAAACATGGCTTACCGTTGGTTCCTTGGACTTGAACTTTATGATCCGGTCCCTCATTTTTCTACTTTCGGGAAAAACTATACCCGTCGTTTTAAAGATACCGACTTATTCGAGCAGATTTTCCAGCGTATCCTTGAGGAGTGTTACCGTTTCAAACTGGTTGATTCAACAGAGATTTTTGTTGATGCAACACATGTGAAAGCGCGGGCGAACAACAGAAAGATGCAGAAACGAATCGCAAAACAGGAAGCTTTATTTTATGCTGACATGCTGCGTCAGGACATTAACGCAGACAGAGAAGCGCACGGAAAGAAACCGTTGAAAGATAAAGACGATAACAACAAACCTGGTTCCGGTGGCAACGACAAGTTTGAAGATTATACGGATGATGTTCCGTCAGATGAAAAAACAATTAAGTGTAGCACTACAGATCCTGAGAGCGGCTGGTTTCGGAAAGGTGAGCACAAGCATGTGTTTGCTTATGGGATTGAAACAGCATGCGATAAAAATGGATGGATTATTGATTTTACAGTAAACCCTGGTAATGAGCATGACAGTCGAACTTTTAAAGGCCTTTACGATAAGCTTGCAGATATCGGCATGAAATACTGTATCGTTGATGCCGGGTATAAAACTCCTGCAATAGCAAAGCTACTTTTGGATGATGGAATAAAGCCGGTCTTTCCTTACAAGCGTCCCATGACAAAGGATGGCTTTTTCAGGAAATCTGAGTATGTATATGATGAGTATAATGATGCTTATATTTGTCCAGGGAATCACTTTCTGCATTACAGCACGACAAATCGGGATGGATATCGCGAGTATAAAAGCTGTGGACAGATTTGCGAAAAGTGCGAGTATCTTTCGCAGTGTACAGAAAGCAAGAACCATGTAAAAGTTGTTACGAGACATGTATGGGAAGACTATATGGAAACATGTGAGGATATCCGGCATACAGAAGGAATGAAGGAGCTATACTCACACAGAAAAGAAACGATTGAAAGAATCTTTGGAACGGCAAAGGAAAACCACGGATTTCGATATACGCAGTTGTATGGCAAAGCGCGGATGACAATGAAAGTCGCGCTTACGTTTGCGTGCATGAATTTAAAAAAGCTTGCAAAATGCAAGCAGGAATGGGGATTACGGATGGCATAATCCAAGGGAAAATTTCCTGTTTTCGGAATAAATTTCATAAACACAAAGAAAAATGCTCCGAGAAACGGAAGTTTCTCGGAGTACTTTGTCTACGGTCTGAAGGATGCACGTTTTGTGCATCCTTTTTTTATCTGACATTATTCATTCATGGCAATCAGTTTCGCATACCATTGCAGGGAAGAAACCCATGCATGGGAAACATCCGGAATTTCGATGTTTTTAAGCACCAGCTGGCGGGAAACTTCCTGCCATTCTGCCGATTCGTATTTTACAATAAAGTGAAGCACTTCTGCCAGGGAACCGGTATGTTCCAGAAGGGCGGTGCGGATCTTGCCCGATACACGCACCATGGAGAGAGCTTCTTCCATGGAACAATCCAGAATAATATCCAGAATCGAGAAAAGACCGGTCAGAAACAGTTCCTGGGAACGCATTGCCATGCCAAAGACCGGTGCAAGATTTTCTGCAAACTTGGCACGCAGCAGGGAAAGGCGCATCAGTTCATTAGGCTTGTCAGAACACAGTTTCTCAATAACGGTTGTCTGAATCCAGCGCGTCAGATCCTTCTGCCCCAGCATTGAGACAGCAACCCGCACGGAAGTGATTTCGGAATTAAAGGAGCGTGTATTTGCCAGCCGCAGCAGGGAGATGATAAGAGCCGTGTCCTGACTGATAATATCAGCCGCTTTGGTCAGGTCAAAATCATCTTCTTCAATCAGATTCAGAAGCGAAATGTAATTGATCTTCAGGGGCGATACTTTATGTTCGCCGCGTGTGACCGGCATACGGAAAAAGGTTCCTTCAAATAAAGAAATTGTTTCTGCAGGACTGAGTTTTCCGAAAGTTTCCATGTCCGGAATGTTGCTGGCACAGATACAGATATCCGGATACAGTTTGCGGAAATAGAAAGAAGCCTTGACGGCATCTATTTTCTGGCAGTCAATCAGAATGTAGTCCATTTGTGACAGAATCGGTGCGTAGTCTTCGTAGCAGTGAACAGGAAGATTACGCATTGCAAAATGATATCCGAATTCGCGCAGTTCGCGGATGCGGTCTGTATACATGGATACCGGAGGAAATGTCTGGTCAATCAGGAGAATCGGTGCATGGTTTGTATTTTTGCATTCGGATTCCAGACTGCTGAAAATAGAGATATTATTTAAAGATACAAAAATCGGTTTTCCTCCGGAGAGTGTGGTGGTTCCAAGCTCCTGAATCAGTTCCAGCCCATCTACATAGGCAGCTCCGTCAAACTGTCTGGAACCAAGAAGGCTTGGGTTCATAAGAAAGTTATTTTTTCTGGTAAACAGAGAATAAGCACTAACGGACATATTCCGGTCAAAAAAAGGAATGAGTGTAAGCATCATAAGCGTATCTCCTATTCTATCATGTAAATCCCTGATGTAAGTTTATCTTTGGATTTATTATACTATATAATGCTTAAAGAAACAAATATTTTGTGCAATGTGGTGAAAAAAGAAACAAAGCAGTTGACAAATGAAAGAGGATATGGGTAAAATACAAAAAGATAATAAACAGGGAGTAGTTTGCATCCGGTGTGTCCGGGTGTTGTGCAGGCCGTCATCACGTTACAGGAAAGCTGGAACCGGGCTGTACACGAAGAAACGAGACTTTTTATTGCATTATTCTGGTGCAAAAAAGTCCCGTTTCTTTTTTTGTACCACAACACAGGGAGGGCATGCCATGAAAAAATACTGGAAGTATTCCAAAGAGCAGCTAAGAGACGTATTTTCTACTACTGAGCAGGGATTATCCGAAATGCAGGTGAAAAAAATCCGGGAAACATGTGGGGAAAATATACTGGAAGAGGGAAAAAGACCCGGGCTTCTGAGGGTGTTTTTGTCACAGTTTGCAGATTTACTCATTGTCATTTTGCTGATCGCCGCGCTTATTTCCATGTTTTCCGGAAATGCAGAGAGTACGATTGTAATCGCAGTTGTCCTGGTGATGAATGCAGTTTTGGGAACGGTGCAGCACCAGAAAGCGGAAAAATCACTGGACAGTCTGAAAAATCTGTCTGCACCGTGTGCAAAAGTCATTCGGGAAGGGAAAAAGAAGGAGATCCCTTCGAGGGAACTGGTTCCTGGAGATCTTGTGGAACTGGAAGCTGGTGACATGGTTGTGGCAGATGGAAGGATTCTGGATAATTATTCTCTGCAGGTCAATGAGAGTGCGCTGACCGGAGAATCCACCAATGTAGAAAAGACACAAGGCAGTCTGCCGGAGGATCTGCCACTGGCAGACCGCAGAAACATGGTATATTCCGGAAGCCTGGTCACTTATGGACGCGCACAGGTTCTGGTTACAGGAACAGGGATGCATACAGAGATCGGAAAGATTGCCGGGATGATGAATGATATCCGGGATCGTAAGACACCATTACAGGTGAGTCTGGATCAGTTCAGCAGAAAGCTGGCAGTTCTGGTTATGGGAATTTCAGCAGTGGTACTGGGGTTATGTTTATACCGTAAAATGCCGCTTCTGGATGCATTGATGTTTGCGGTTGCACTTGCGGTAGCCGCCATTCCGGAAGCACTCAGTTCAATCGTGACCATTGTGCAGGCGATGGGAACACAGAAGATGGTAAAGGAAAATGCCATCGTCAGAAAGCTGAAGGCAGTGGAGAGCCTTGGGTGTGTATCGGTGATCTGTTCGGATAAAACCGGAACGCTGACACAGAATAAGATGACCGTGCAGAAAGTTTATGTGGACGACAGGGAATATCTGCCCGGACAGCTTTCCATGGAAGAACAGCTGCACAGATATCTGGTCTACGATGCGGTGCTTAGCAATGATGCAACATTGGAGAACGGAAAAGGAATCGGAGATCCGACCGAATATGCCCTGTTGGAAATGTTTCGTAAAATTCCCGCACCGAAAGGGGGAATGATGGGTGAAGGCGGTTACCGGGAAGAAATGCTTCGAAGCTGTATGAAACGTCTCGAAGAGGTTCCGTTTGATTCTGAGCGGAAACGGATGAGCACAAGATATTGCCTGCACGGGGTCGGAACCATTCTGACCAAAGGGGCACCGGATGTATTGCTGGAACGCTGTGATTTTGTCCGGAAAAGTACCGGAATTGTTCCACTTGATCCGACGGAGACAGAAAAAATCAAAAAAAAGATTGCGGAATTTTCCGGGCAGGGACTGCGTGTGCTGGCATTTGCGTATAAAGAGAGTGAAGGACCGCTGACCATAGAAAGCGAAGAAAATCTGATCTTTCTCGGGCTGATTGCCATGATGGATCCGCCAAGACCGGAAGCCATTCAGGCGGTTGCCGATGCAAAGAGAGCAGGAATCCGCACGGTCATGATTACAGGGGATCACAAAATTACCGCGCGTGCGATTGCAAAACAGCTTGGAATTTATCAGGAAGGGGATCTGGCTGTGACTGGAAGGGAGTTAGATGCCATGAGTGAGAAGGAATTGCAGGAAAAACTGGAAAAAATCTGTGTGTATGCCAGAGTTTCGCCGGAACATAAGATAAGAATTGTAAAGGCATGGCAGAAAAAAGGACGGATTGTTTCCATGACGGGGGATGGTGTCAACGATGCACCGGCATTAAAACGCGCAGATATCGGAGTGGCAATGGGGATTACAGGAACAGAAGTGGCAAAAGATGCGGCAGACATGATTCTTTTAGATGATAATTTTGCGACCATCATTCAGGCGGTGGTGAATGGAAGAAATGTATACCGGAATATAAAGAATGCTATTTTGTTTTTGCTGTCCGGCAATATGGCAGCGATTCTGGCGGTACTGTATACTTCACTTGCAGGACTTCCGGTTCCGTTTGCACCAGTGCATCTGCTTTTTATCAATTTGCTGACGGATTCGCTTCCGGCAATTGCGATTGGCATGGAGCCGGCAGATGCAGCACTTTTAGAGGAAAAACCAAGGGATCCTTCTGCTGGAATACTGACCGGTTCGTTTCTGGGGAAAATTGTGGCAGAGGGAGCGTTGATTGCGTGTCCGGTCATGACTTCTTATTATATAGGGCTGCAGCAGAGTACCGCGCTTGCAGCAACGATGGCTTTTGCAACGCTGACACTGGCACGCCTGTTTCATGGGTTTAACTGCCGGAGCCAAAAGTCCATGGCACGGGCTGGACTTGGGTCCAACAAGTACAGCATGGGAGCATTTTTGGGTGGATGTATTCTTTTGGGACTGGTACTTTGCGTTCCGGTTTTTGAGAGGCTGTTTGATGTGGCAGAAATGGGAGTGCTGATGTATGGATATATTCTGCTGCTGGCATTTGTGCCGACATTGGTGATTCAGATGGTAAAAATGGTCAGGGAAAAAATGCAGGAAGGTTTGTAATTTACTCCTCTTTACTTTAGCATGATAACATGATAATATGGTAAACATGTAGTAAACAGAAGAATTAATAATTAATGGAGGAACATTATGAAAAAGAAACTTGCAGTATTGCTGGCAGCAGCGCTGACACTTGGTATGACTGCCTGTGGTGCATCCAAAGGAGCAGGAGATACCGGAAAGAGCGAAAAGAGCATGGTATATGCAGTAGAGGCAGGATCTGCCGGAGAAGAAGCTGCAAAAGAAAAGGGATTTCAGTACAATTCCGTTTCGTCCCAGGCAGATGCCCTGATGGAAGTTGCTTCCGGTACATCTGATGCAGCGATCATTGACCTTCTGATGGCAGGTGCCATGATTGGTGAGGGCACCAGTTATCCGAATCTGAAGCATACAGACGAACTTACGACCGAGGAGTATGGCGTTGGATGCCGGAAAGGATCGGATCTGGCTTCTTATATCAATCAGGTGTTTGCTGACTCTTATAAAGACGGAAGCATGGAAAAAATTGCCGAAACCTACGGTGTTCAGGAAGCACTTGTAGAGCAGAAAGATGCCACCTTTGAACAGTCCCCAAAAGACAGTGACGTGGATTACATCAAGGGAAGAGGAAAACTGGTTGTCGGTGTGACCGATTTTGAGCCGATGGATTATAAGGATAAAGATGGAAACTGGATCGGTTTTGATGCAGATATGGCAAAACTTGTCGGAGAAAAACTTGGTGTAGAGGTTGATTTTGTAGAGATCGACTGGGACAACAAGGTCATGGAACTGAATTCCAAGAATATCGATGTCGTATGGAATGGAATGACTCTGACGAGCGAGGTAACTTCTGCAATGGAATGTACCAATGCTTATTGTAACAATGCACAGGTAGTTGTCGTACCAGAGGGGAAATAAATCATGTTCTGGACAGTAACACAGTCACTTTTGACAGGTCTTGCCACCACTTTTGAAATTTTTATACTGACACTGATTTTTGCGCTGCCGCTTGGGCTGGTGCTGGCATTTGGCCTGCTCAGCAAGTTTAAACCGCTGCAGCGTCTGGTTCAGATTCTGGTCTGGATCATCCGTGGAACACCTCTGATGCTTCAGCTGATCATTATTTTCTATGGACCGGGGCTCTGGCTCCATACGACCGTCTGGAGCGGAAATGAGAGCGGGCGAATTACCGCAACCGTAGTGGCATTTGTGATTAATTATGCGTGCTATTTTTCTGTGATTTTCCGTGGAGGAATCGAGGGAGTTCCGGCCGGACAGAGGGAAGCCGGACAGGTGCTTGGCATGACAAAGCATCAGATCTTTTTCAAAATCACATTGCTTCAGATGATCAAGCGCGTTGTACCACCGATGTCAAACGAGATCATTACGCTTGTAAAAGATACCTCTCTTGCGCGTATCATTGCAGCCTATGAGCTGACCTTTGCCGGTGCTGCGTTTATGAAATCCGATGGCCTGACCTGGCCGCTGTTTTACACCGGTGTATTTTATCTTATTTTTATTGGTATTTTGACGCTTTTATTTAATTATATTGAGCGTAAGCTGGATTACTTTA
>ERZ824575.1525-NODE-1525-length-21479-cov-5.483897_pt1 | contig 21479 bp, 16 predicted proteins | sample MGYA00519470_ERZ824575 | MGnify/ENA primary metagenome ERZ824575 (study PRJEB31778, sample SAMEA3449170) | human gut metagenome | biome: human gut; feature: human-associated habitat; material: faeces | place: United Kingdom | collected 2010/2012 ...
CATTAATATTTTCTATTAATGTTCCGTTTTGTTGATAATAAGAGTTATCCTCACCACGGAAGATGATAGATTCCTTCTTATCACGCTTGATTTTACCTGCTTTGATAAGTTCTTCTTTCTCTGCCCGAATACGCTCCAAGAGAACAGAAGCTGGCTCATCATCAGGGGACTGTGGCACAAGCTGTCCTCGAATGGCGAGGTCAAGGATTTTCGATTTGGTTTTGGAAATTAGTATTTGTAAATTATCTTTATTGTTTTGAATCTCTTCAGCATAAATACATGCGTTTTTAACTGCTTGCACAATATTTTCCTGTTCCTTTAAAGGAGGGAGGAGACAAAGATAATTCATTGCAGCAGATATTGTAATTGTATCAACAGTTGTTCCTTTCGAATTATCTTTCATTTGTGCTTGGAGAAAGCTGGATTCGAGTAATATACGTGCGAATTCAGAATTTACAATTCCGGTTCTGTTTTCAAAACACAGAACACTCGCATCTTTATAATAGAAACAATCAGTTTCATTAACAATATATATTTTTCCAATGGTACCTACACCAGAGACCATTAAATCTCCTGATTGAGGAACCCCACATTCTTCTTTGACACGGATATAGTGCTCTTCGGAAATAAAAAGTTCATTTTCAACAAATCCATTATCTGAAAGCTTAACAATTTCACGAGCACGATAAAATGGAACACCTTCTTCTCTCCAATCTGATTGGCGAACACGTTTGGCAGAACATACATGAAATAACTTATTTAATCTACACCATGCCCAACCTTCCGGCACTTCAAACGGTATCTCATCCTCAATACATTTCACGGTTCCATCCTGGAACTTCTCATAATGTAAATTATTGATTCAATTTCTGCTCAATTTTCAGTCAATGAGAGTTGGGTGGATTTTTTATATCCTATACTTACAAAACAAATCGCCCACAGGGCAGAAAGGCAGGTACAGGATATGTACAACAACTGATGGAGTTCAAGGAGGGCATTAGAGCGTCCTGTAAAATATTTTGTTGGTTTAGGAAGCAGAGGCAGGTACATTGCATCATCCACACGAGGAGAGGCAGAGCCGGAATCTTTATTTCCCACTTTAACAAAATTTCTGGAAACTCCGTATATCAATACATCGCATATGAAATGTGCCGGAGCGTTATCAAAATGCGTCAGTAAGGCATCTTTTTTCTCATCAGAAGTGGTGATGTCACATAACACCAAGTCTCGAATAGCTGAAATGGTATAAGAAACATCACTGATATATGGCAATAATTCTGATTCAATATCTTTACAGAACTTGTCTCTGTTCTTTTCACTGTTGTAATAACTGATTATTTTGGGGCTGATGCGGGATTGTCCTTTAATCTATTTACAGACCAATCCATTATCAAATGCAAAATCTACATTATCGTTGGCAAAGCTGCCAAACAACATATAGATAAAATCCATTTGCGAGTAGTCTGCAGCAATTAAACCGCTCAAAAGGATGGTAGCTATACTATGAAAATCAATTCTATTCAATGAAATCATCTCCTGTAATCTGTCTTGTGAACTTCTATGTTACTTGTTTCATGGTAGTAAATCGTTTCGATATGGGAAGTATATCATAAAATCATATACAGAACAAGTGTTCGAATGACGCGAGCGCTATTTTTTGAAAGATTTTTCGGATTTCATTACTTAAATTCTATTTGAGCATTTTCAATTTGGACTCAATTGTGACTCAATGAAGAATGCGGCCTGTTTTACTAAAATGAATCTATCAGGTTTGTTCATCATTGCCGGCATAAAGATGACAAAACTTGGTAATCATTTAGGTAAAGGAGGGTTCGCATGGAGTTGACAGTAAACAAAGCGGGCAAGTATGCCTTAGTATGGCTTACGAATGCGGAAAAAGCTGATCCAAAGGTTATGGACAGCTTACAGCCTTTGATTGAGCAATGTAAGGAGAAGAAGTACAGAGTGGCTATTTTTGAATCCGGCGAGCAGGATTTGTTGGAAAAGACAACAGATTTGCTGATTCACAATCGAGGACTGGAAAAGACCGATGATGGGAAAACAACTGCTTTGCCAAAACAGGCAGCAGGAGCAAGGTAGTGTGCGGCAATTCGCTTGATACTACCCCACATCGTTTCTTTCTACCCCAAATTAGCAAAAATGGGGTAGAAAATACATAAATGGGGTAGATTAATGTTGATATTCTATGTCATTTTTGATAAAATGGGGTAGAAAGGAAATGGAGTGACTATGAAAGAGATTAATTACAGAAAAATAGAAGAAATGCCTATAACAATTGAAGTAATGAATATGATTTCAGCACTTCATGAGTATAAGGGACGCCAGGAATTATATATAGAAACGCAACCGGAAATTTTGGAAAGATTGATGGAAGTTGCAAGAATACAGAGTACAGAGGCTTCTAACAAAATCGAAGGTATATATACATCAGATTCCAGATTGAAAGAAATTGTGCAGAAAAAGAGCGAACCGAGAAACAGGAATGAAAAAGAAATCGCAGGATATAGAGAAGTATTGGGAATGATTCATGATAGTTATTCCTACATACAACTAAAGCCAAATGATATTTTAACACTTCATAAATATCTTTACAGTTATTCGGAATCCAGTAATGGCGGTCATTATAAGATGGTAGATAATTATATAGAGGAAGAGGATGAATTTGGCAATAAAAGCGTAAGATTTCAACCGGTTCCGGCAATTCTGACAGCGGAATATATAGAAAGCTTGTGTAAGCAATATGAAGATGCAATCAACCATACGCACATTGATCCACTATTAGTAATACCATGTGTAATACTTGATTTCTTATGTATCCATCCGTTTGGAGATGGAAATGGACGAATGTCCAGGTTGCTGACCTTGCTGCTATTGTATAAAGCGGGATATTTGGTTGGTAAATATATCAGTATTGAAATGGTGGTAGAAAAATCGAAGGAAACATATTATGAAGTATTGCAGGATAGTTCAATAAACTGGCACGAGAATACCAATGATTATATGCCATTTATCAGATACACATTGGGAACTATCATAAATGCCTATAAAGATTTTGAAGACCGATTCATCTTGTTGGAAAAGAAAAAAATGACTTCGCCGGAGCGAGTATACAGCATTATTGAACGTTCATTAGTGAAATTAGGAAAGTCGGATATTATGACACTGTGTCCGGAACTGAGTCAAAAAACGATTGAGAGAGCACTGAAGAAGTTGACGGATGACGGGAAGATTGTGAAAGTTGGAGCAGGCAAGAGTACGATGTATGTGGATGTAAGAAGACTAAAATAGAGTCCAGCGGTGTGATGTCAAGTGAGAAATGAGATAAAAATCATATATATTTGACCTGTTTCTCAAAAAACGCAAAACACCTGCCTAAGCCCTGTCGACCAAGTTTTTGAAAAATGAGCAGGGCGACTTAACAGCAGACATATTTCTCTATTCTGCTGGACGATATAGGCGATTGTCTTTAAGCCGTGTAAAGACTAACCGCACAAATTTACGGGCAGTTAATGCGAGTGCACGTTTGTGTTGATATTTGTTCACCTCTTTGTATTTGAGGTGGTAGAAGTCAGAGTACTCCTTGTCGCATCTTACAAGAGAGAATGCAGCTTCACACAAATAATACTTTAAAATCGGTTACCAGAATGGATGAGCCTTGTGTTTTGAGCTTCAAAACCACCAGACTGGTGCTGAGTCCAGGCAAGACCTGCATATTTTGCAAGTGCAGCCTGATTGTTAAAACGGTTGATATCTCCGATTTCTGCCATGATTCCGGCTGAATAAACGGGACCAATACCCGGAATGGATATCAATACGTTTGGCAGGAGTTCCATCTGGGTAGCGATTGCCTTATCGAACTCTTTGATTTGCGATTCCAATGCCTTCATCGAGGTTATGGATATAGAGAGCACCTGATTCACAGAGTCATTTACCGTCTTAGGTAAGCGGTAAGAACTTCGGGCAGCTTTCTGAATGGCTTTGGCTACCGCATCTGGATCAGGAAAGCGGTTCTTTCCTTTTTTGATGATAAAAGCGGTCAGTTCTTGTAAGTCCATATATGCCAGTGCTTCTGTGGATTCAAATTCATCGTAGACAGCAAGGGCGGTGGTACTGAAGGTATCGGAAAATACCTTCTCCTGTGTCATGGTTGAATACTTCTTGAACAGCACATTCATAAACCGTTGTTCTTCCTTGGTGAGGTTGCAGACGGCAAAGTAACGTGCTCGTGTGAGGTTCTGGAGGGCTTTGGAGTGATAGTCCCCTATGTATACCTCTTTGTTGATTCTTCCAAAGCGCAGGCAGTCAGCAATGACAAAGGAGTCAATCCAATCATTCTTTGGAAGGTCGTTATAAGATTCTTTGAACTTATTGACCTGCTTAGGATTGAGGACATGAATCTTTCTGTTAAAGGATGCAAGAGAGGCATCTTCCCTGAGAAAATATACAAGGTTGTCACCATAGACGGATGTTGCTTCAAGACCTATGGAAACTGTATCAAGGGATTCAGAAGTTAAAGCAGAACAGATTCTTTTTACTAACTGTGTAGAACCATCATGTGAATTAGCAACAGAAAAGTTACTGTGCTTATCACCATTTGGAAGCATAAAGTGAACGATACTTACATCAATTCCAACGTAAAGTGGGTTCATAAGATTACCTTCTTTCGTAATAAGATTTGCGTGTTCAATCGGCTTGGTAAAACTCATGATCATGGAGCATCGACACCCTCGCATATAAGAATCCAGCTTAAGATGGACTGATGCGAAACCACACTGCTAGATGGTCGTCCATGTACTTAAGCAAACAGCCAGTCGGTTTGAAGCTAACTTCCATGTCAGGCGAACAGACTCTATATGAAGCAACCATTACTGGTTCGACAGGAGAAAAAAGAACTATTACCTGATTGACACTAGGACAATTATATCATGGGTTTAACTAAGCCTATTGAACAATTAGTAACTTATTAATTTGGATACATTTATTATGTATCTAAAAGATATTATACGAGGAGGAAAAGGTATGGATTTAAATAAGGCAGTCGATAATGTATATAAAGGACGGGAGCGGTTAATTATTTTGGGTTTAACCGGTAGGACAGGGGCTGGTTGTACTACGGTTGCAAAGATACTTGAAAAAGAAGATATAACAGAATTAGATATTCAGCAATGTAAGGATTATGATTATAAAAATGTAGAGGAACGTAAAAATAAGGTCATATATGAGTATATGAAGGAAAAAGATAGGTGGCAATGTTTTTCAACGATAGAAGTAAGTAGCTTGATTTTGTCGAGTGCATTAGAACAAGGGAAAACAGAATTTGAAAAGTATATAGATAAAGTCACTTCAGAAAATAAAGGGACTATTTTAAGTATAGGGGACAAAATAAAATTCAAGGAACTGTTAAGCCAAATACAGTATATGTTTGATGAATGCAAGAAATATTCCTTGCTTGAAGCAGATACTAAAAAAATGGAATCGGAAAGGATAAATGAATATTGCGAGTTCTATCTAAGTACAATAAAAGAATATAAAAAGAGTATAAGTAATTTAATGTCCGGATTTTCATGTTATGAAATTCAAAGTGACAAATTAAAAGGAAAGCAGCAAAAGCAATATCACTTATATACATTTTTGATGCAACAAATGGGTAATAACATAAGGTGTTCAGGCAATCCCTTTAATGATAACTTTACGGATGAAAATTATAGAATGTTTGTTAAAAAAATTGATAAGTTAATAAAGCTTATTATTAGGCGAGATGAGAATATAAAGAATGAGAATACAAGAATATGTATAGATGCGATCCGAAATCCGTATGAAGCTATGTATTTTAAAGATAAATATAAGGCATTTCGCTTAGTGGCTATAAATACTGATGATAGAGATAGAAAAGGAAGACTAGTAAATCTAAATACGGAAGAATTAGAAAACTTGGATGAAATTGAATATGCACAAAAAATGAAGGAACCTCAAGAAGTTTTTTATCATCAAAACATTCAAGGTTGTCTTGAAATAGCGGATATACATATTTATAATCCAGATATTTACAATGATAAATACTATGAATTAACAACGCAGATTTTGAAATATGTTTCACTCATGTTACATCCGGGATTGGTTACGCCTACACATATAGAACGATGTATGCAATTGGCATACAATGCAAAATTTAATTCGGGATGTTTGTCAAGGCAAGTAGGCGCAGTAGTAACGAGAGCAGATTATTCAATACAATCAGTTGGATGGAATGATGTTCCCAAGGGACAAATATCTTGTAACCTTCGAGATGCAAATGGGTATTGTAAAAATAAGGATAAAGAGTCATTTAGTGAGTATGAGATAGAAAATAAAGAGTTTTCTAATTCGATGCTTAAAATATCGAATGCATCCAAAAACAAGACTAGTGGAAGATGTATGTCATATTGTTTTAAAGATGTATATAATGGTTTGAAAGGAGAAAAAAATCAAGTTTATACAAGGGCATTACATGCTGAGGAAAATGCGTTTTTGCAGATTTCAAAGTATGGAGGTACAGAAGTTAAAGGGGGATGCTTATTTACAACCGCAAGTCCTTGTGAGTTATGTGCCAAAAAAGCTTACCAATTAGGAATAGAAAAAATATATTATATTGATCCATACCCTGGTATTTCTCAAAGTCATATACTTACTTTTGGCAGTACAGGTAATCCTGAAATGAAATTGTTTTATGGAGCAATTGGGCAATCATATCTTGATTTTTATCAACCTAGAATATCTATAAAAGATGAATTAGAAATGGTAACAGGTGTGAATGTCAAATCTGTTGTAAAATCTATGGAAAACAAATCTGATGTTGAGTTTCAGGATATTGAATATGAAAATATAGAGATAAAACTGGAATTTAAAGGAAGTAGAAATATTGTTGAAAGTACTAGGAAGATTAGTGCTACAATTCAAAAGAATAGTATGGAAAAAATTACAAAACGTATAATTTGGACTGGCAGTTCATATGAAAAAACACAACTTATTGCGGGAGAAAGTGATGAGGATTTGCAGTTACTTGAAACAAGTAAAAAATCCCCATTTACTTACGATATTTGTATGGGGAACAAGAGAAATAAGGGTGATAGTATAAATTACCAAGTTATTACTAGAGTAAAGGATGAAAAACAAGTAATGGAACCTTATTTTGCACACATGGTAAAAAATCTGACTAAGAAATTAAAAATCATAGTTAAGGCGCCAGAAAATCTATTGCGAGATGTGAAAACTACTATGTACGCTGACTTGGAAATGAAAACTAAAATCAAGGAGTCAAATATTCAGGGAAATCTAATGGATAACTATGTAGAATTTGTTTACGAAATTAGTGATGCAAATGTAAATTATACATACGCAATTGAATGGAATTTTGAATGAAGCTAGGGTAAAGTTTTTGTAGGAAAATAAAAAAATAGAAAGCACCGGATTCCTGTGTTAGGATTGAAGTTGACTAGACATAAATCCAAGGAGGGTGCTTTCATGATTAACAGTATACAACATTTTCAGGAACAAGGGGTAAAAAATTTAACAGAAATTTTTAGTCACTATACAGATGACCTTACCAAGTTTGCAGAAATGGTTTATGGAGTGACTAAAGAGGTAACGAAGTTAGGGCTTTCCCTGATTGAAGAAGAACTGAAAAGCTATGATGAACTGCTGCGTAAACGACAGGATCTGCGAAAAGGCTGGTACATTGAACGCCGGGATGAAACGAAGCTTCTGACCAGCCTGGGAGAAATCTGTTACAGCAGGACGTATTTTCACAATGGAGCAGAACCGGTGCTGATAAGATGGCAAGACTGCGTATATACCGCCAGAATAAGAGGGATATACTGGAACTGGTTCGATACCAAAAAAAAGAACTGCCACTGGCTGCAGGTGCAGAAGAGGTGATATATTCGGCAACGCAGATGCTGTCAGCGGAAAGACGTAACAGAAACAGGCTTGGAAAACTGGCAGGTATGCCGGTATACAGTATTCCGTACCCACAAATCAAAAAAATAGCGGCATTAAAAAATCATATATGGAGATTGTAAGAAAAGAAAAAATCGGATATAGTAAAGACAGTTATCAAATCCGAAACAGGTCAGGTGCAGTCTGCCTATTCTTTTTCGACAGTAAATTTACCCCATCCCCCATCGGATTTAATTGATTTTATTGGCAATATATGATAAAATATTTATAATAATAAAATGAAATATATGGAAAGATATAAAATAGTATTAGAAGAAGAGGGAGGAGAAAGATTATGGATTTATCGTATCCTTTTCATGTACAGTTACATTTGACAGATAAATGTAATTTGAAATGTAGGCATTGTTATGAAGGTGAGAGAAAAACAGTTACTGAGTGGGAATATAGGGAATTACTAGCAGTAATTGATGAATTAGATAAAACTTTTAAAAAATGGAATGTTGATGGGGAAATTTCGCTAGTTGGTGGCGAACCAGTAATGTATCCTTATTTAAGTGATCTGCTATACTATATAAGGAAGAAAAGATTTATTACACGAATAGCAATTTTAACAAATGGTACATTTATTTCAGATGAATTAAAACAGGCAATTTTAGACACAAAAGTTGCGGTTCAGATCAGTATAGATGGTGCAACAAAAGAAAAACATGATTTTATTCGTGGTGAGGGAAATTATGAGAAGGCAATTAATTCAATAAAGTGGTTAGTAAGCAACCAAATAGAAGTATTTGTTCATTATGTGATTAGCAAATACACTGTGCCTATTTCTAAAGAATTTATCACTTTTATGAATGATTTGGGCGTGAGACAATTGACTTTTAGTCTTGTAGTTCCGATGGGAGCAAGTGACAAGAGTATTATGCTAAATAAAGATGAATTGAAAGAAGTTTATTCTAAATTAAATGAATATGCAAATGCTTTGCCGGAAAATGAAATAAGAATTAATACGACAAGACCTCTTTGGACCCTTTTTGGAAAAACAGGTAGATGTCCTGTTGGAATACAAACTATAACAATTTTACAAGATGGTACAGTATTGCCCTGTAGAAGATTACCGATTCCTGTTGGAAACATTAAAAAGGAGTCTCTTTTTTCGATTTGGTATAATTCGGATGTTTTGTGGAACTTGAGACAAAGAAACAATTTTCAAAAATGTGGTAAATGTGAACATTTAGATGATTGTGGCGGGAACAGATGTATTGCCTATGCTGTTACTGGTGACTATATGGGAGGTGATCCACAATGTTGGATATAAAACCGATGTTTTTATGCAATGGTGTAAAAATTGTAGAGGGATACAGAAATGCAGCTATTTATGATTTTAATAAAAAGAAAGTATTTCTTGTATCTAAAAATGTTGCTCATGCAATATTAGAAAATAAATCGCTTGATTTGATTTGTGATTCTATAATTCAACAGATGTTAGAGTATGAATTGATAATTTCATATGATAAAGGGAAAGAATTGAATCCTGAAAAATATGAATACACCCTTTTTGATGATTGTTATACAGATAAACATTGCACATTATTATATATCGAAGTGACGGATAAATGCAATTTTCATTGTGTACATTGCTATGCAGAAATGAAGACGGGGGGATGTCGAGAATTATCTATTGAACAATTTAAATCTATCATTTCAAATATTCAACCAGATGGAAATTGTGACATTAGATTGACGGGAGGAGAACCTTTTTTACATAGTAATATTAGAAGGTTTATAGATTTAGTAAAGGAAAGCATTAGACCTAATTCAACTCATTCAATTGTTACGAATGGCTCCTTTAAAAGTGAGGATGCATTATATGCGATGGAGAATGGATTTGAAGTTCAGATTTCGATATATGGCATGAATCCAGATGTTTTTAAAGAGTTTACAGATGTTTCAGATAAATATTGGGAAATAGTACAAAATAATCTTGATGTTCTTTCAAAAAGTCCCAATAAAGATAAAGTGTTATTATGTTTTGCTGTAAATGCATTGACATATTCGCAAATTAGTAAATTTGAGAAATATGCCAAAAAGCATGGGTTTAGGTATATATTTAATCGACCAGCTAGTACTGGAAGAGCAGTACACAACTGGAAGATGTTGGAAATGCCACCTGAAAAACATTTTGAGTTTTCACGAAATACAAAAGCGACTGCATTAAGATGTTGCTATCATTTGTGTCAGCTTCATTTATGCGTTGTCGGAGTAGAGGGAAATGTATTCCCATGTCCATTTTTAAGAGACGAATCTCTTGTTATGGGAAACGTTTTTAAATGTTCACTAAAAAAAATATGGCAATCATCTGAATATCAGAAGTTTAGAAAATTGAATCCGACAAATGTTGAAAAGTGTAATAAATGTGAATTTATATATATGTGCACAGCTGGTTGTTGTGCGGAAGCATTTGGAATGACAGGAAATATTTTATCAGTTTATCCATGGTGTAAAGTTAAACCCTATGAATATGACTACTTATGTATTCGTGATGATGAAATGTATTTTGTGGATAAATTAGCAGCAGGTACATTTGATTTTATAAAAGTGTAGACTATTATGCAGATAAGGGATATCCTTATTTAATAGAAAATTTTAGTAAAGGAGGTGAAATTGATGAAAAAACCGATTATTAAGAAAGTGAAAAATGTAGTTTTGGGTAGCAAAAAATCTGCATGCACTTGTTGTGGTGGTAGCGCAAGGTAAAATACTAATTAAAGTATGAGCTATTTTAGGCACCTGTATCCTTTTGAACATGGATACAGGTGTTCCCGTATTAATCAATTTTGTGGAGGTTAAGATATTTATGGAATTAACAACTAAATTATTACTAAAAGAAAAGTTGACTTTTCGCATGGAAAGTGAAAAAGGCTTTCTCATGGATGGTATTGAAGGAGATGTATATGAAATAAATGAAACAACGCAGTATATTTTGGAAAAATGTGATGGAATACATTCTTTGTCTGATATATTGCAAATGCTTTCTGATATTAACAAGGGAGATGAATGCAAAATTACAAAGGAAGATATATTAGAAATTGCAAATTTTTTAATAGTAAATAATATATGTAGTATAGTTTGAAATTGTATTGATTAATAAATTTAATGTTTAACTTCGTGCTGAGCATGGTTTATACCCTGCTTTTTCAAGAGTTGTACCGTCAGGCGAGATTCTTTGGCGGAAAACTGCTGATGGATGTCGATTTCTGGTTAGATGAAATGGCAAATATCAAGATGCCAAACAACTTTGATAAGCAAGGTGTGAGATATTAAATCATTGTCTGGTTTGTTTTTGGAATTTTGCTATTATAGACATTACTACAGAACAAAATATACCAGACAAAATGGGTGGATACCAGCTTTTTTGTGTCAACAAAGATGCAAGGACTATAGTATTTATTAAAAAAGTATTGATTAGCAATAGAAATCGTTCTCGGCGCAGTTTTTTTTGTGTCATTGGATGATTTTCATGAATTACCGCTTTTGTAAAAAGGATATAAGCATCACAGAAGAAAAGAATTAAAATGGAGTAACCGCTTATTGAATTCCAAATCCAGTTAAAAAAAATACTACTAATACCAACAAATGTACTGATGACCAAACATAACCAATGATGGGGAGCATGATAACCACCCAGATGAATGCGGATGGACAAAAAAGAAATGAGCCATATGAATACGGGCCATCCCTGATGTAGTGGTATTGCAATGCCAAATAATAAAAAATTGCCTATGGTTTCATTAATGAAACATTCGGTCCCATAAATGTATACGTCGCGTTTTTTTTGAGCTGAACCGTATTTTGATAAGGAATCCACTATTTTTATGGCGATATTATGTATCATAGTTTTTCCTCCTGTTATATATCAAGTAGCGTTGAAAAGACTTCACGAACATGCTCCAAATAGCTTTCCGACACAGGATAAATAGAATTGTCGGAAAGTGTGATGTCTTTATTGGTTAATCGCATAACTTTATTCATATTGACAATAACTGTTCGATGGCAACGGACAAATTCTTTAGGTAGTTGATTTTGCAGATTTTTTAATGTGATTTTTTGACGAAAAAAAGTCTGATTATCATTTGGTTGGGTTATTATATCTACATAGTGCCGAAAAGAGGTAAATGCCAATATTTTGTTGTATGGTATTTTTACTGTTTCAGTTTTTGTTTTGTACACGTGATAAGATCCCTGCATGTTTCTTAAAATGGGTTTCATACATTGTTCAAGTTTGCCTTGGCTAATTGGCTTTAACAAATAATCGAAAGCCTGAACATGATACCCGTCAAAGACATATTCGGAAAAAGCAGTCAGGAAAATGATATTACCGCAAAACCCATCCTTTCGTAATTGTTTTGCAATGTCCATTCCATTTGCCGATCCTAATTCAATGTCAATAAAAAAAAGTTCGTCTTCGTCATATTCTTTTTCTGAAAAATCCTTGTCATTAAAATAGTGACGTATAGATGTGGAAATATTATTTTGTTTACCCCACTTTTCCAGCAATTGTTTTAATTGCGCAGCATGAGTTGCTTCATCTTCTAAAATTGTTACATTTAATTTCATAATGATTTACCCCTCTCTGTAAGTAATGGAATATATACATCAGCAGTAAAAGAATCTTTTTCGGCTGTTATATTGCAAAAACCTGAATTTCTTTCGGCAATTTCTCTAACATTTGTCAAACCTTTACCATGATTTTTCTGATCTGTTTTTGTGCTGTCCAGTTGACCATTAAGCTTGTATCGATAGTTTCCAGAGGAACTATTCTCTACATGAATATGATACATGCTCCGCTGTGGTTTAAGAAAAACATTGATTTGAGGATGGGTATCCGTCTTTCGTTCTATCTTGGTACAGGCCTCTATTGAATTATCTAGGAGATTGCCTAAAATCCCCGTGATTTCAATATCATTGATAGGAAAATGCTCAGGGAGAATAACAGAATACATAAACGATATATGCTCTGACTGTGCAATTGCGTACTTATTGGTTAAAATTGCATCAATGACAGGATGACCTGTACTTACAATTGGGAAAGATTGCGGGAGGGACTCGCGTTGCTCGGATACATATTGGCTGAGTTGGTGATAGGACCTTGCTTTGATTAGTTCATGGATCACGGTTAAATGGTTCGAGTAGTCGTGTTTCCATTTTTGCAGACTCTTTGCGGATTGGAGAATAGTTTTGCTTCGTTCTCTATTTTTTTCATACATATGTATTTGTTCTGCCAATTTAATGTTTTCTTGATATGATTTACTGATAATTTGGATTAGAAATAACATAGCGAGGAAAACGAAAAGAATAAAAATGCTGATGCTGTTAAGTTGTATTCGGTATTTCATAGGTAACTTGTCAGTATCAAGTTCAACGATTATATTCAAGAAAAACGTGGACACAAATAAGGCAATAACAGTAGTTATTACTACGAAAACGTCAAATTTTTTTGGTAAAGAAGAAATATCATTCAGGATATGCAAGAAAGCAATCATGAAAAGGAATATAAATAACAAAAACAGCAGGGTTGATACGACACGATTATCACCTAAAAAGTCAAAAGAAGAAAGGTTACTGGCAGAAACGATAAGTGCAATCGTATATGTAATCTGATCTGCAAATATACTCATAAAACTCGGAAGGCAGCAGGTAAAAGTTTTTTCAGAGAATGTATTTCTAAAACATAGAAATACAAAGATCATTCGAAAAAGAAAAAGAGCCAACAGAGTTGCAGTAGTGTTAATTTGATGAAAATTGCAATAAGAAACTAAAATACTTGAAAAAAGCACAAAACCAGTAAACATTGCTATATAATACTTAGAATTCCTTAATGTAAGACGATGAAACAGCAAATAAGCAACGATCGTATTTTCTATGAGATTTACAAATATTTCCCAAAGATAAATTAATAACATAAGGCCTCCCAATATAATGTCGCTAAAAATAAATTAAATATTATTTTATCATAATAATGACAAAATGTCAAATTATGCATATCGAGAATTCAGCAATTCAGGAACTGATAAGGGGGATTCGTGCACGGTGTATTGACGTAGAATAAAAACAAATATAGTATTGCTTATATAGTAACAATGAGATTTCTAACTTGTAGTAGAAAGGGGGGTGGCGATGTGAAAATAAAGAAAGCATTCTTAACTAAATGCTCTAATTTAGTATTTAGTGTAATGGCAGTAGTGGCAATGATATTTGCAAATTGCCAGTGTTCAGGTAGAGCATATGAACCTAAGTTGCCAGAAGAATTAAAATAGAATGTTGTCACAAAAGAAGAAAATCAATATATAGTAAGCGACACAAAATATTACAATTAAGAAAGTGAGGAACTTTATTTATGAAAAATATTACAAAAAAAGTCTTAGCTGTTGTATTATCATTTGTATTTGTATTGTCTGTAGTTCCAGTTATTAAACCTGCTATAGTAGCTAATGCGGCAAATATAACGGGGGGATACACGACAAAAGAAGAGGCATATAATTGGGGATCATATTATGATAATACCAATGTAGGAACCACTGTTCAAGAGGAAGAAACTGATAAGTGGTATAAGTTTACCTTAGGTGCAGGCAAGAGAATTTATCTTCGCAGCAGTTATAGCAATAGAATGGAAGAGGCTACTTTTGAATTATTTAGAGATAATACAAGAGTTGATTGGAAAAATATTTCTGATGAGATATTAGAAAGTAGTACGGGAACAAAATTTGTTGCGTTTAATATTGATAACACCACTTCTTCCGCTCAAACATATTACATTCATCTTCATAGACCTGAAACATCAATAGGTGTATTCTATTTTGAGCTTACAATGTATGAAAGAATTCGGAAGGGTAATGGAACATTTAATTTTTCTGGTACAGCAAGAAACAGTGGAAATCCTGCTACTTCATCAGGAGTTAATTATGCTGGAACGGACTCCACGATTTTAAGTCGAAACCTTACAAACGACACATCTATACCGCCTAATGCGATTGTTTCTTCTGTTAGAACAAAAGGTACTCAGTCTCCAAGCCAGGGGAATGTAAGACACAAGATTATGCCAGCTTCGGTAGGAACTTGGTATAAATCGACAGTAGCTAGTGCGTCCAGTGGTTATTTTGGGATATCTGCAGATGATTTGATTCCGGCAAAACAGCAATGGATGTTTTGCTATAATGTATTATCTCCGGCATCATCAACTATGAAAAATATTTCAATAGAAATAGATTGGGAATATGATTTAGCCGATACAAATTATGAACTCTATAAATAGGAGGCTCTGTCATGACAGATATAATCAGGCTGAAACAACGGGAAGCAGTGTTACGATTACTTTTTCAGAATGCACACAAGGATGTCGAAAAGCCGCTGCATGCACAAAAGAATGTGGTTGCGAAACGGGATTGCTTAACGATTAGTTCGGAAGCAATGGAAATTCAAAAGACAGCTCAGATTTACGGTCAGTCGGAGAATATTAAATTTGACCAGAATGTTGATATTGCGTCATATTTTGAAGCTGCAAGAGAGGCTAACCAGAAAACACTTGAGAATGCAGGCGACGAGATTACGCGTTCTGGGCAGAAATGTCCTTATGTGTCATCAGGTGAAGTGTGCTATCAAATACTTACAGATAAATATAGTAAATTGATAGAAGAAGCAAAAAAGCATGATGACCCAGAATTTTATATTGAGAGAAAGTATTATGATCCTACCTGTCCGTGGTTTACATCAGATTTAACCAGAGAAGAAAGAAGTATTGGGTATCGAAATGAAATGTCCATGTTAAAAAGAGGAAAAGTGGTAGGGGCGAATATGCTTGACTCGGTATTTCGGATAAACAATTTGACGCTTGATTATGATGAAATAAATGCTTCTCAAATTTCTTACTATAGACAGTTGTGTGATGCACAGCTCAATTTTATTTTTTCAAAAAATAAAATTGAAGTAGGAGAAGCCTCACAGTACATTTTTCGGGTAGATCCTTACAGTTATTACATTTCCGTGGATTGTGAGGATGCTGCAATAAAGGGGAAAATGGAGTCTGTACTAAATCAAGGGGAAAACGGAAAGCATCTTTGGCAGCAAATTAAATGGTTTTCGGAGCAGGATGGTGCTCATGGTACTCAGATAAGTAATAAATTGAGTATTCACAAAACTTGGGCTTATAGAGAGGTGTACAGATACACAGGTTATCAATTGCATGAGTTAAAGGAAGAGAATGGCACATATTACACAGAAGATGGAACAGATATAAAAACAGTGATCCGTGAGGAAGTATGGAAAGATCCAATTTTTCCGTATGAGGCAAAAGAGGATTATGCACAGGCTGTCTGTGGCTGGATTCAGGAAGTGGCAGAATGGGGCTGGCAAAATGTGCCGGATATGGTGTTATCTATTGGATACTCATCTGCTGGTTTACATGATCTGGGGCAGGATATTTCTTTTGATTATGGAAGTGAGTGGTATAAACAATATCTGGATAATTATCAATATTCCGTGTTGGCAACATATTGAAGAAACATTAATTTGAAAAACAGTTGTTTGGCTTTTTAAGCAACTGTTTTTTATCTTGCTTTTATCTCTTCAAATGAAAACTGAGATCCCCGCCTGAGAGGAAATCTCGGTTACAAACAGAATAACAGATGACAGTGAAATTGGCAGTACAAAGGCAGAGGGCAGGATTCCCCCTGCCTTTTTTGTTATAGTGGGGGCACACTGGCAGGCAACGGAAAAAACATCACAGTCCGTAATCGACATTTACGATGGACTGTATCAGAAGTTGGGACCATCAGACTTCATAAGGTTGTTTCCGGTGATATTCACGGATAACGGGAGTGCATTCCACTTTTATTACGGGGAAGAACTGACACAGAAGTTAGGATGTCAGAAGGCTGCCGCCGGAGACATCAACCTTATGCCAGAACTTCTGAAAAAATGGGGAACTCATAACAAAAGTGAAAATAGGGGTACAAAATTTGAATGCTACTTTCAAAATGCGAAAGTCGTTTACAAAACGAGAAGGTCGGCGGGGTACATTTGAACATGAAAAAATTCCTTATATAGATTTCGTGCACTAAAAGGGAGTGTTCGTGCACTGAGGGTTAACATAGGAGAAAAATCTGTCGAATCCACTTGTAGAAATAGATAAATGTAAAAAACTATAAATAGGATTTAAAGTAAGAAATGGAGGAAAAAAGATGAAGAAATTATGTAAACGGGGATTATGTTTGATACTTATATTTAGTTTGGTGAATATACATTCTCCAATATTAGAGGCTTCAACTACAGGAAAAACAGAGATATCTTATGACGGAATTGTTGTTGAAAACAACTCGAATGTAAATGACTACATACAATTCAAAAATCTTAACTATATAAATGAAGAAGATAAAACAACTAATTGTACTATTACTTTATATAAAGATAAAGAAAAACTTAGTAAACTCAAATCATCCACTATTGGTTATACAAATTTTAGGGGAAAAGATTATTCGTGGAATATAGGTAATATTTTGGGAAAAGAGGCTGGGAGTGTATACTTAACCTTTAAATATACATCAAAAGAAGAGTCAGAAGTAATTAAATTGGATTATGAGGAGGAGAAAACAAGTTCGCCTCTTGATATGTCTAATGTGGTAATAGAAAACAAATATAATGGAACGAGCGAGAAAATATATGTTACAGTTAATAATTTATCTAATGGAGATTACATTTATGTTTATAAGCAAGGAACAAACGGTTCCTATACGAAATTGGGAAGTTTGTTGTGTGGAAGTACAGGAACGGTAACTGGAAATTACACAAGAACCACTGGCCTTGATAAGTTATATCTTACTCAGAAAAAGAAAAATCAATACGAAAGTATAGAGAAACAAGAGGTAATTGTCCCAGAAGCCGGAGTTACAGATTTTGGTAAAGCAGATTCTGATTATCCAGACGTAAAAATTGTGGCAAAGGATCAAACGGGTAACGATGTTGTAGAAATTTCAGGAGTTGGAACTAGTACAGTTGTCACACTATATACAGATGCTTCGAAGACAAAAAAATAAAATCGCAGACGATAAATACGAAAGGAAGTATAAGTGTTACTAATATTTTGAGTTATGGTACAGTTTATGTGACTCTTAGAGCACCAGATAAATATGAAAGCGCAGTTATTCCAATCACACCAGTTTTAGCAGAGAAAACACAGATATTGGATGGAAATGTTATATTAGAGAATAATTCAGGCACAAATGATTATATAAAATTTACTAATTTGAAATATACAGAAGATGATTTTAAGAACACAAATGTTACTTTTACCTTGTATGCAGATAAGGACAAAAAAGAGAAATTGTATTCAGGGACAATTTCATATAGTTATTTACAAGGGAATAAGACATATTCTGTTAGTATTGGGAAAAAACTCAAAGAAAATAGTGGTACTGCATATTTGAGTTACAAATATCCAACTCAAACAGAATCTGAGTTGATTCCAATATTATACGAAGAAGAAAAATATAGTCCGATAATTAACGAAGAGGATGTTCTGATTGTAAACAAGTATACGGGTACTTCTGAAAAACTATATGTGACACTTAATAAGCTGTGTTCAGGGGATATTGTATATGCATATAAGCTATTAGCAAATGGTTCATATAGTCAATTGGCCAGTGCAACCTGTTCTGCGGCTTCGGACTCTGTTACATTGGGGTTTGCAAATCCAGCAGGCGTAGATTGCATTTATTTGCAGGTAAAACGACCGAACCAATATGATAGTAAGCAAAAAACAAAAATTAATATACCAAAAGCAGGAATTACGAGCTATGGTTCGCAAAATACGGATTTGCCAGACTTATCTATAAAAGCTATTGATAAAACAGGAAATGACTTGTTAGAGATTTCTGGTGCCCAATCAAATACTAAGTTTGAAGTTTATTCTGATGAAAACAAAACAAATAAAATTACATCAGCTACGATTAACACAAGTGGCAGCATATCGATTAAGAATATTATGAATTATGAAGCTTTATATGTTACTGTGCGTGTTCCCGATAAATATGAATGTGCTCCAATTCGTATTGTTCCGGTTCCTGCACCAAAATCAAAGATAGCATATAAAAAAATATATGTAAACAATTATATTGCCGATGTGGGGGATTCGCTTTGTTTTGAAGAATTGCAGTATGCAGAGCAGGAGGATAATAAGAGCAACCTTACTTTGAAAATATTTGCAGATCAAGATAAGTCGACGGTTCTTTATAGTGGAACAGTGTCTTATTCAAAATTGCAAGGAGAAAACTACAGTGTAAGTTTGAGTAATAAGTTGGGACTGGAACCAGGAACTTTGTATGTGTCAGTAAAATATCCTACAAAAAGAGAGTCAGACTTGATTCCGGTTTCATATGAAGGGGAAAAAACCAGTCCAAAGTTAGGAGAAAGTCAAGTTGTCATTGATAACGATTTGATATGGGAAGATATATCAAAATGTAAAGTAAAAGTGCGAGTACCTAAAAAGGCATCTGATGATGTTGTGAAAGTGTACCTGAATGCTGAGACTACGGATGTGAAGGCAAATGATAATGAAGAGTTTGAATTACCAGTGGGCACAGAAAGTATTTTTGTGACAATACAGAATAAAGGTTGCTATGAAAGTGAACGAACAGAGGTGAAATTGCCGACAGCGAGAAGTTGTACAACTCTTAATGGAAAGGTGGAAATTGAGAACAATGCTGGTATTTACTCGGATTGGATTAGCTATACTGAAGACAAGGCTATACCGGAGGGGACAGTTTTTTCTGTGTACCAGTATCAAACAACAGAGGATAATACAAAAGAATATGTGAAGATTGGCAGTACAATCATAGAAAACAATCGGGCAAGAATAGAGTTTCCTAATAATAGGGTGTTGGGGGAAGAAAAAGGTACTTTATATACTACATTAAAATACCCGGGTTACGCTGAAAGCCCGTTTTCTGGAACAAGTTATGAAGAAGAATCAATTTTTATGAGAGTAGGAGTTATTGAAGAAGATGCAAATACTGTTGGAAAACTAACAATCTTAAATACGCAAAAGGGTGATGTTATTTGCGTTTATGATAGTGAAGAGAAAAATAGTATATTAGCACAAGTAGTATCAGATGGTAACAGTACAGAAATTTATGTACCATCGGTTGAAGTTGGGGATACTATATATATTACAAATAAAGCAATAGACCGTGAGGAAAGTGAGGCGTTAGCGTATACTATTGGTAATATGACAGAACTTGGTGAAATTGCTATGGATAAAGATTTCGTCAATACAACATATGGTTTGAAGGCTGATTTCTCGACATGTTCTCAGATTCTGATAGGGCTTGTCAGAGTTTCGGGTCGTAGTGCAATTCGCTTTGATGTATTTGATGAGAATGGAAAGAAAATCAATGAGAAACTTATAGGATGGCGTGATGAAAATAGTCGTGTAAATTATAAAAGGTGGATAACAATTGATAACCCTCGAGAGGATTCAAAGGTACACCTATATAATATTAGAGTGAACCAAGTTAAGTATGAAAATGACACTTCGTATAGATTGGTAACTGGTAATGCTCAAAATTCACGGGAATTATTAGGTGGAAAAGAGAATTCTGTTGATGTAGAACCGTACAAAGATTTTTACTCAGAAAGTACGAAAAAAGGTGGTAACCTTATTCTGGGTGAGTACATACCAGGAGAAATTGGTAAAGGATATTTTTATCATTTTAAATATGAGGGCGAGACAATTACTCTATGTACTAGAAAAGCTAATTTGAGATTTTGTATTTATAATGAGAATAAGAAGATACAATATGATTCAAAGAGTGATGACTATGCCCAAAGAATAGAATGGATGGGGGGCTTTTCGTGTGTTCAAAAGGCGAAAGGCAGTTTAGAGAAAAAATTGGAAATAGGAAAAGATTATTTTGTGGAGGTATATTCTGTAGGTTCAATAGATGATTTTGAAGAGGACTATAATTCATATCAGTTGGCTATAGGAGATCCGATATTAAATTCACGTATAGATACTTTTTATGCAGGAAAAACATTATCTATACCAGAAAAAGGTTTCTCGAATGTATTGGCTTTCAATTTACAAGATGGAAGTGTTCCAGATACGGCACTTGTTAAACGGATAACTCCTAAGGATAATAGTGGAAAGCGCCCACATGAACTAGTCGCTATAACAAAATTCCGTGTCCGCAATTCTACGGAGAGTTATAATGTTTGGCATACCTGTACCGGATTCTATAACTCATGTGAGTTTACAATGAGTGTAAATAGTCCAGTCAGTACGCATCTTAAAGGGCGTTGGGAAATTGAAGCATACTCTGAAGATGCAATTACAATTACACCGGGATTTGAAGTTGAATTTTACTATGAAATTGGTGACTAATATATGTAAGGTCATGGAATTTGTTGAAAAGGAGGATACAAGTTTGAAAAAAAGAAATTTTAGACAACCAAGAAACAAAGGACATAGCAAATAA
>ERZ824575.1528-NODE-1528-length-21439-cov-4.804527_pt1 | contig 21439 bp, 16 predicted proteins | sample MGYA00519470_ERZ824575 | MGnify/ENA primary metagenome ERZ824575 (study PRJEB31778, sample SAMEA3449170) | human gut metagenome | biome: human gut; feature: human-associated habitat; material: faeces | place: United Kingdom | collected 2010/2012 ...
CTGTGTACTCGTCGATTCCCGCAGGAACCGGGAGCAGCTCGAAGGTCTGCTTCAAGCGAAGCGCGGCCATACTGACTTCCTCGCCGTTCAGAATCAGCTTCACCTCCTCGATGCTCGTGACATCCGCTACAACTCACGCCTCTCCTGCTGACGCACGTCGAACGCCCAACTCGATCTTCACCTCCTTGTCGTTCAGTGTCACCGTGTATTCTGTAACGGGATGCACCTCCGCCGGCACTCCCGAAATCGTGCCCTTTTCGTCGATCTCCAAACCCTCCGGGAGGTCGGGGTGTACCGTCACAGAGAGGGTTTCAGAACGCGCAGCAGAAAGCTCAGCGGGTGTGCGCAGCAGCGCCAGAGGCGGAATGGGCTGGTTGACGGTGAACAGGGAGCGCGTCACCTTGTAGGTAACATCGTTCTGGTGGACGAGATAGCGCGGGAAGATCTCAGGGACGAAGCGCAGCAGAAGCACGTAAGGATTGCCCGGACACACCGCGTGCAGGCTGTGATACACAACTACGGGTGACTGCGCGAGACAAGCACCACTCGACGGCGACAGCGTGAAGGGCGCGTACACACGGGCGTTCTCGTCGTACACCACCTGACTATCGACGGTGGTTCGGCAGTACGGCGTGAGCAGACGGAGCGTCTGCACGTCGGAATACTGGAAGAAGGTCGTGTACTCGAGCGTGAAGGCGTCGGAGAAGCGAGAGACATTCCTACGTGTGACATGGCGGCAGAAATCGGACAGTTTCTGCGCCTCCTCGAAGGCGCGGAAGAACTCTCGGTGAATCACGACTCCGTCTCGAACCCTGCGTCTACGCCTCACGCCACGCACACACCTCCAACGCCTCCACCTGCAACCCTTCGCGCAACAGCGTGGGCGTGAGCGTGATCGTGCTGTCGGCCACCAACCGCGTCGATATTCTGGACAAGGCGCTCATGCGTGCCGGCCGTTTCGACCGCCAGATCGACGTCGGCCTGCCCGACGTGCACGAACGGGCCGAGATTTTCGCCGTTCACATGCGCAACCTGAAACTGGACAAGGAGATCGACCGCGATTTTCTGGCGCGTCAGGCGCCCGGTTTTTCGGGTGCCGACATCGCCAACGTCTGCAACGAAGCAGCGCTCATCGCCGCCCGGCACGACAAGAAGAGCATCGGGCGCGACGATTTCATGTCGGCGATCGACCGTATCGTCGGCGGACTCGAAAAACGGAACATGCCGATGACGGCCTCCGAACGTCGCGCCACGGCGATCCACGAGGCGGGTCACGCGACGGTGATGTGGTCGCTCGCGGAGTGCGATCCGGTGCTGAAAGTGACCGTCGTGCCGCGCGGCAAGAGTCTCGGTGCCACGTGGTCGGTGCCCGACGAGGAGCGGGTGCACGTTACCAACGAAGCGCTCGAAGAGCAGTTGGCGGGTCTGTTGGGCGGCCGGATCGCCGAGGAGGTCAACTACGGGACGCTCGGCGCGGGTGCATTGAGCGATCTGGAACGGGCGACGAAAACCGCCTACGCGATGGTGGCTTACTACGGTATGAGCAAGAAGATCGGCCCGATCAGCTACTACGATTCGACGGGTACGCGCGATACCTTCACCAAACCTTTCAGCGAGGAGACCGCCCGCGACATCGATTGCGAGGTGCGCCGCATGTTGGAGGACGCCTATGCCTGTGCACGGAAGATCATCGAGCAGAAGAACGACCGGATCAATGCGATGGCCGACCTGCTGCTCGAAAAGGAGACGATCTATGCCGAAGATATCGAACGGATTCTGGGTCCTTCGGCGCAGTCGGCCAAGCGTGCTGCTGGAACGAAACCGGAGGAGGGTGCCGGAGGCAAGGCCGCAGCCGATGAATTAACCGAAGCTTAAAGAACGGATGAAAATGAAGAACCTGATGGTGCGGACGCTCAGCGGTCTTGTGCTGGTCGCCGTCTTCGTCGGCGCTGTTTTGGGATCGCAATGGAGCTTCGGCGCGTTGCTGTTGCTGATTCTCGTGGGCGGTCAGACGGAGTTTTACAAATTGGCCCGCGAGACAGGGCTTTCGCCCCAGCGATGGATGGGACTGGCGGTCGGCGTGCTGCTGTTCGCATTGAATTTCATCGTTTTCCGGCAATTCAGCCGGTCGGTGACGGACGAGGCCGGCGGAGCCGTGCTGTACCTGTTGCTCTACATCGGGCTGTTGCTGCCGACGCTCTTCGTCTGCGAACTGTTCCGTCGCAGCACCACGCCGCTGGCCAATCTGGGGGCGACGCTGCTGGGCGTGCTGTACGTCGCTGTGCCGCTGTCGCTGTTGCTCTACATTCCGGTGCTCGCCGGCGACGGCGTGTGGCGTCCCGAAACGGTGCTGTGCTATATCTTCATCATCTGGGCCAACGACGTCTTCGCCTATCTGGTGGGGATGACCTTCGGGCGGCACCGCCTGTGCGAACGCCTTTCGCCCAAGAAGTCGTGGGAGGGATTCTTCGGCGGCCTCGCGGGCGCCGTGGCGACGGGACTCGCCGCCGCGTATGCGCTCGATGCGAATTATTGGGTCTGGGGCGGCCTGGCGCTCGTTGCCTCGCTCTCCGGCGTAGCGGGCGATCTGGTGGAGTCGATGTTCAAGCGGGAGGCTGGGGTCAAGGATTCGGGGCAGGTGATCCCCGGTCACGGCGGTGTGCTGGACCGCTTCGACGCGCTGCTGCTTTCGGCGCCCTATGTCTTCCTTTACCTGCTGCTGGTCGGCAGGTTCGTATAACGACTAATCTTTACTGACAATGAAAATCAATAAGGAAGGTTACAAAATCATCGGTATCACCGGCCTGATCTGCCTGCTGCTCGGTACGGGGATCTATCGCCTGCTGAGCAGCCATGACAACGGTACGCTCGTGTGGGTGCTGGTCGTACTGATGCTGCTTTTCTGGTTTTTCATCGTGGCGTTCTTCCGCGAGCCGCGCCGCGTGAAGATCCACGACGCCGATCTGGTCTTCTCCCCCTGCGACGGCCGTGTGGTCGTGACCGAACCGGTACACGAGAGCGAGTATCTCGATCGGGAGATGATGCAGATCTCGATCTTCATGTCGATCACCAACGTCCACATGAACTGGCTTCCGGTGGGCGGCGTGGTCGAGTATTTCAAGTATCATCCGGGCCGGTTCCTCGTGGCGTGGCACCCCAAATCCTCGACCGAGAACGAGCGGACGACGACCGTCGTGCGCCTGGACGACGGCCGCCACGTGTTGTTCCGTCAGATCGCCGGACTCATCGCACGGCGTATCGTCTCCTACATGAAGGTCGGCGAGCGGGTCAAGCAGAACGACGTGTGCGGGTTCATCAAGTTCGGTTCGCGCATCGACGTGCTGCTGCCCAAAGACAGCGAAGTGTTGGTCGAGATCGGCGATCCCGTCGTCGGCTCGCAGACGCCGATCGCGCGGCTGAAACCGCAGACGAAATAGAACGCCGCATCCGTCGCCGCCGGCCTGTTTCGCTCCCTCGACCGTGTAACGGCGCGGGAGGGATACGGAGAACTCGAAGCGCCGGACGGTCGGAGCCGGATGATTCCGCAAGACGAGACAAACTTACGAACGAACATGTTGTTTACGCCTCCCACACTCGCACGCTACGCCGTCGGCCTGTTGATTGCCGTTGCGGTGGCGTTTCTGATGTGGTATTTCCGTTCGATCGTCGTCTATATTCTGGTGTCGGCGCTGCTGGCGATCATCTTCAAACCGCTGGTCGGCCGTCTGGCGCGGCTGCGGATACGGGGCTGGCACCTTCCCCGCTGGGCGGCGGCGCTGGCGACGCTGATCCTGATCTGGGTGCTCTTCGTCGTGGCGTGTACGCTCTTCGTCCCGCTGGTCTTCGACAAACTCTACCAGTTCGCTACGCTCGACTTCGGTTCGGTGCTCCGTTCCGTCGAGGAGCCGATCGCCCGTATGCAGGAGTATCTCCACGATCTGTTCGCCCTGCCCGACGAACGTTTTTCGCTGACCGATTCGCTGATCCAGTGGTTCAAGAGCATCTTCGATTACGATACGATCAATACGGCCTTTTCGTCGATCGTCAGTCTGACGCTCTCGGCCGTGATCGCCTTCTTTTCGATCTCGTTCATCACCTTTTTCTTCCTCAAAGACGACGAGTTGTTCCTGTCGATGCTCAAAGCACCCTTCCCGGAGCGTGTACACGGCAATATCGAGCGGGCGATGTCCTCCGTCTCGCAGTTGCTGATGCGCTACTTTACGGGAATCCTGAGCGAAAGCTGCATCCTGATGATCGTGATTTCGGTCACGATGATCTTCTTCGGTATGCGGACGCAGGACGCCTTCTTCATCGGGCTCATCATGGGCGTGATGAACGTCGTGCCCTACGCCGGCCCGCTCATCGGCGGCGTGATGTCGGTCTTCATGGGCGTGGTGACGCCGATCGAGGGGATGACCACAGGGCACACGATGTTCGTTATCGCCGGATCGCTGCTCATCATCAAGGGGTTCGACGACTTCGTGCTGCAACCCACGCTCTATTCGGAACGGGTGAAGGCGCATCCGCTCGAAATATTCATCGTTATCCTGATCGCCGGATCGTTGGCGGGAATCGTGGGAATGCTGCTGGCGATCCCGTCGTACACCGTGCTGCGCGTCTTCGCCAAGGAGTTCTTCTCGCAGTTCCGGCTGGTACAGAAACTCACGGAGAAAATCTGAATCGTATGATAATCGAAGGGATCGTCGTCCACGGGAACAGTCTCGGAGGCCGCATGGGCTTCCCTACGGCCAATATCGAGGCGGACGCGGCACTGGATGCGCGCGACGGGGTCTATGCCTCGCGCGTGGAGGTGGACGGACGCATGTACGACGCCATGTCGAATCTGGGCTACAAGCCGACCGTCGACGGCCGGCGCCGTCTGTTGGAGACCAATATCTTCGGCTTCGAGGGCGATCTCTACGGCCGTCGGCTGCGGGTGGAGCTGCTGCGCTTCATCCGTCCGGAACGGCGGTTCGGTTCGGTGGAGGAGCTGTTCCGCCAGATCGGGGACGACCGCCGCGAGGTCTGCGGCGGAGGAGGAGAACCGCTTGATCCGCGATGAGGTATGGACGCCGGTTCCGTTGAATCTCTCTTCGCCGGATACCCCGATGTCCGGTTGCGGCTCGTGTCGCGCAGTGCGCATACGAGCCAGGTCGTGACGGGGTTTCGATGTTGGCACGCCGGCGGCGGATCGCACTGACGATCGAAGACGCCGGCCACCGGCGGGAGGAGTATCCACATCCGCATCTGGTCGAGGCGTTCGTCGGCGGCCGTCGGATCGCGTTCGACATGCTCGACGGCTACAATTTCGACGTCGTGGCCGCGGCGGCTTACATCCGCGGGGTAGACCTCTATTTCAAACGCAGCTGTTCGACGTTCCGCAACGGAGTCTTTCCGGCGGAGGTTCGCGCCAAGATCCGCCCGCTGGGCTTCAACTACCATGTGACCTGTCCGGAGAATCCGATCAATCCGGCTCCCGTCGAAATCAAATCGTTGCGGAAACGGCTGATCGCCCTGTTGCGTCCGCGTCCTGCGGAGGAGGGAGAGTATTTTACGGTGGAAAAGTTCGAATGCGGAGCGGGACGCAGGGTTGCGGCGAAGAGATTGAAGATCCTTTTTCTCACGCGGCTGTGGGAGGGCGAGCAGAACCGGGCGATCAATGCGATGCGAATCGCTATCGTGCGGGCGCTCGGTGAACGTTATCCCCGGAACTTTACGGGCGGGGTGACGGATACGCCCCTGGCGCGTGCCCTTTGTCCCGAACTGATCGTCGCGGAGAAGTACACCGATCGCGCCCGTTACCTGCGCCTGATGCGCCGCAGCGACATCTGCATCGGCTCTACGGGTTTGTGGGACTCGATCGGCTGGAAGACGGGCGAATACGTGGCTGCGGCCCGTGCCGTCGTCAACGAACGTTTCGTCTACGAGGTGCCGGGCGGTTTCCGCGAGGGTGTGAACTACCTGGGTTATGCCTCGGCCGAGGAGTGCGTGGCGCAGGTCGATTTGCTGATGCGCTGTCCCGACGCCGTGCAGCGCATGAAGGAGGCCAATGCGGCCTATTACCGTGAGTGGCTGCGTCCCGACGCGTTGGTGGGGCAGGCTTTGCGGCAGGCCGAGATGCTCTGAACGGGCGGCGGGACGGTGCGGCCGGAAGTCTGCGCGACTCGTTGGGGATGCGTGCGAAAATCCATATCTTTAACTGACGCCTTAGATACTCCGTCTCGGCATAATCAAACATAAATGTTTGCTTCTGCTCTCGACTTTCCGTATCTTTGCACCGCTGAATCAAACTAAAAACGAGAATACGATGTATTTGGATGAATCGATTCCCTACAAGGTCGCCGACCTGTCGTTGGCCGAATGGGGACGTAAGGAGATCGAGGTCTCGGAGCACGAAATGCCCGGCCTGATGGCGGTGCGACGCAAATACGGCCCGCAGAAACCGCTTCGCGGAGTGCGGGTGATGGGGTCGTTGCACATGACGATCCAGACGGCGGTGCTCATCGAGACGCTCGTCGAATTGGGTGCCGACGTGCGCTGGTGCTCGTGCAACATCTTCTCGACGCAGGACCATGCCGCTGCGGCCATTGCCGCCGCCGGTGTCCCGGTCTTCGCCTGGAAGGGCGAGACGCTGCCCGAGTACTGGTGGTGTACGGCCATGGCCCTCTCGTTCCCCGGCGGCAAGGGCCCGCAGCTCATCGTGGATGACGGCGGCGATGCCACGCTGCTGATCCACAAGGGTTACAAGGCCGAGAACGACGCCTCGACGCTCGATTACGCCCCCTCGTCGCACGAGGAGGCCGTGATCCTCGGAACGCTGCGTTCGATCCTTGCCGAAGATGCTTCGAAGTGGCACCGTACGGTGGCCGAATGGCGCGGCGTAAGCGAGGAGACGACCACGGGCGTACACCGGCTCTACCAGATGCAGGAGGCGGGCGAACTGCTCGTCCCGGCCATCAACGTGAACGACTCCTGCACGAAGTCGAAGTTCGATAACCTCTACGGCTGCCGCGAGTCGCTGGCCGACGGCATCAAGCGTGCCACGGACGTGATGATCGCCGGCAAGGTGGTCGTCGTCTGCGGCTACGGCGACGTGGGCAAGGGCTGCGCCCGCTCGATGAAGGCCTACGGCGCGCGGGTGATCGTCACCGAGATCGATCCGATCTGTGCGTTGCAGGCCGCGATGGAGGGCTTCGAGGTGAAGACCGTCGAGAGCGCGCTGGCCGAGGGCAATATCTTCGTCACCTGCACGGGCAACTGCGACATCATCACCCTCGAACACATGGAACGGATGCGCGACCAGGCGATCGTCTGCAACATCGGCCATTTCGACAACGAGATCCAGATGGCGCGGCTCGACGCTTCGTCTGCGGTGAAGACGACGATCAAGCCGCAGGTCGATAAATACACCTTCCCCGACGGCCATTCGATCTTCGTGCTGGCCGAAGGACGGCTGGTGAACCTCGGCTGTGCGACGGGGCATCCTTCGTTCGTGATGTCCAACTCGTTCACCAATCAGTGTCTTGCGCAGATCGAGCTGTGGCAGAAGGAGATGCCGGTAGGTGTTTACCGCCTGCCGAAACACTTGGACGAGGAGGTCGCACGGCTGCATCTCGACAATCTGGGCGTCGAACTGACCCGTCTTTCGCAGCGGCAGGCCGACTATATCGGCGTCGACGTCGACGGCCCCTACAAGGCGGAGCATTACCGGTATTGACGTTCCGCGACGGACGTCACCCCGTCGGGAGGAAAAGCCGGGCTTTTCTTCCCGATTTTCGTATCTTTGGCCTCGCTTCGGATACTCCGTTTCGGTAAAATGCAACCGAAATTTGCTTTCGCTCCCGGCTTTATTCCTATCTTTGTATCCCCGAAATTTAGACGACGATGCGTTTTACCAATCGACAAATTCTGAAAATAACCTTCCCCGTGCTGCTGAGCTTGATGATGGAGCAGCTCATCGGGCTGACCGACACGATCTATCTGGGCCATGTGGGCGAGATCGAGTTGGGTGCGTCGGCCATTGCGGGCATCTTCTACCTGACGATCTTCATGGTGGGGTTCGGGTTCAGCATCGGTGCGCAAGTGCTTATCGCGCGCCGCAACGGCGAAGGCAATCTCGCAGGAATCGGGCCGATCTTCATGCAGGGAATGTGGTTTCTGCTGGGCATGGCCGTTCTCTTTTTCGGGGTGTCGCGGGCCTTGGCGCCGTGGCTGCTGGGACATCTGATCGAGTCGCGGGCGATCTGCGCCGCCGCCGAGTCGTATCTCGGCTACCGTACGTTTGGGTTTTTCTTCTCGTTCGCCGCGGCGATGTTCCGCGCCTTCTACGTCGGGACGACCAATACCCGTATCCTGACGGCCAACTCGGTGGTCATGGTCCTGACGAACGTGGTGCTGAACTACCTGCTGATTTTCGGAGGGTGGGGGATTCCGCCGCTCGGAATCGCAGGCGCGGCCATCGCTTCGGTCATTTCGGAGGCCGTGTCGCTCGTCTTTTTCGTCGTCTACACCTATCGTCGTGTCGCGTGGCGGGCCTACGGCCTGTTCCGGTTCAGGGGAATCGAGTGGAAGATTCTCCGGCAGGTGTTCGGGGTTTCGGTCTGGATCATGTTGCAGGAGGCGATCGCCTTTATCAGTTGGTTCATCTTTTTCGTGGCGATCGAAAACCTGGGCGAGCGGCCGCTCGCCGTTACGAATATGGTGCGCAGCATTTCGTCGGTGGTCTTCCTCTTCATCAACGCCTTCGCTTCGACGGCCAGCTCGCTGGTCGGCAACCTGATCGGCGCCGGCGAGGCGGATCGGGTATGGGGGCTGTGCCGGCGTATGGTGCGCCTCTGCTTCGCCTTCGTGCTGCCGGTATCGCTGCTCTTCGCGCTTTTGCCCCGTGTGGTGCTGGGCGCCTATACGGGCAATGCGGAGTTGATTGCCGCCGCCGTGCCGTCGCTTTGGGTCATGCTCACGACGATCGTGCCGTGCGTGCCGGCCTTCATCTACCAGTTCAGCGTTTCGGGCACGGGCAATACGCGTACGGCGCTCGGAATTACGCTGGTCTGCGTCACGGCCTATACGCTCTATACGCTGTGGCTCGTCTATGTCCTCCGGGCCGACGTGGCGCTTTGCTGGACGGCCGACCACGTCTATTATCTGATCTCGCTGGCGCTCTCCTATGTCTACATCCGCAGCGGACGGTGGCGGAGGTTGAAGATCTGAATTTTGCGAGGCGGAGTCTGTTGTGCGCTCCGCGCAACAATGATTTATTGCGATTTGAATTCCTCTCTTCTCATTTAGCAGGCCTTCGGCCTGCGGGATCGCACTGCGAAAAGAGCGGAAAGAGTGACGACACTTGTGCGAGCGCCCGGAACGGGTGTGCAAAACAGCGCAGTCTTTTGTGCCCGCTCAGCGAGCACGGGTGGCGGCACCCGCTCCTTTTCGCCGTGCTTGATCTTTGGGTGCTTTTGGATCAAGACAAAAGCACGGAAGAAAGAAAATGAACGACAGAAGAAATCGATTCTTCGGGAAGAATTCCGACGCGAAGATCGGCTGCACCGTATCTGCGGATCGAAGTCTGCGGAGCACGCCCCAGCGGCGGACCTCCGCGGGCGGAGGCTTCGGCCCGCGCGGCGCAAAGGCGCCGCAACGCCCGACTCCGGCCGCGCGGCAGACCGGACAGAGGAGACATCGGCCGGAAAGCGGCGCGAAAGATGATGCTTTTCCGGTATTTTTTTCGTACATTTGTTGCTATGAACGAACGATTGATTTTTTTGACCAACGACGACGGTTTCGATTCACGCGGCATGGAGGCCCTTATCGACATCGCCCGCCGATTCGGACGGGTGGTCGTCGTCGCTCCCGAAAGGCCGCAGAGCGGCATGAGCCACGCATTCACGATGCTCTCGCCCCTCTTCATCCGCAAGGTGCGCGAGGAGGAGGGATTGGAAGTTTACGCGCTCAGCGGTACGCCGGTCGACTGCGTGAAGGTCGCTTTCGACTACCTGCTCCGCGAGCGCAAGGTCGACCTGGTGCTTTCGGGCATCAACCACGGCTCCAATTCGGCCGTGGCGCTGCTCTATTCGGGCACGATGGGCGCTGCGATCGAAGGAAGCTTCTACGACTGTCCCTCGATCGGGCTGTCGCTTACCGACCATCGCCCCGACGCCGATTTCACGGCGGCCAGGATCTGGGGCGAACGCATCGTCCGCGACGTGCTGGAACACCCTGCCCCGCTGCCGCTCTGCCTCAACGTGAACATTCCGGCCGGAGCGCCCGAGACGATCCGGGGCATCCGCGTCTGCCGGCAGGCGCAGGGGTTGTGGCGCGAACAGTTCGTCTGCCGACAGGACCCGCACGGGCGCGACTACCTGTGGCTCACGGGCGAGTTCGTCAACGACGAGCACGGAGCGGAGGAAACCGACGAATGGGCGCTCACGCACGGTTACGTCTCGGTACAGCCCGTGCAGGCAGACCAGACGGACTACCGGCGCATGGAGGAAATGCGGCGGCTCTTCGACCGATAGCGGGCGAACGGCGGACAGTGCCGCGAAGGCGCACCGCGCACGAAGGAGGGAACACGCCCGTCGAATACAACGTATGAAATTCGGGAAATTATGATAAAAGTCTTTCTGATCATCGCCGTCATCATCCAGACCGTCGCGACGGTCTACGCCCTGCGGCTGGTGCGCGCCACGAAGTACAATGCCGTATGGATCCTCTTCATCATCGGCTTCTCGCTGCTCTCGGTCGAACGCATCGTGCAGGTCATGGTGGTCAACGGCGGCGTGGGCATCCCGCACGACACCTTCTCGTGGCTGGGCGTGGTGATCTCGATCTGCATGTCGATCGGCGTGATGTACGCCCACAAGCTGATCCGCTACATCGACCGCCTCAACCGCCAGCGACAATTGATGCAGAAGCGCATCCTCACGGCCGTGCTGCGTACCGAGGAGAAGTCGCGTTCGCAGTTCTCCAAGGAGCTGCACGACGGCCTGGGGCCGCTGCTCTCGTCGGCCAAGATGTCGCTCACGGCGCTGTCGCGCGAAGAGCGCACGCCGGCTCAGCGCGAGATCATCGACAACACGACCTACGTCATCGACGAGGCGATCCGCTCGCTGCGCGAAATTTCGAACAACCTTTCGCCGCAGGTGCTCAACGATTTCGGACTGGCGCGCGGCATCCAGAACTTCATCTCGCGCAGCGCGGCGCTGCACAGCGTGCGCATCCGCTTCACGACCAACCTGCGCGCGGAACGGTTCGACACCGACATCGAGGTGATCCTCTACCGCGTGGTGTGCGAACTGATAAACAACTCGCTCAAACACTCGGGTTGCAGCGAGATCAACCTGTCGCTCTCGTCGGGCGGCGACACGCTGACGCTCGACTACTCGGACAACGGCTGCGGCTTCAACCCCGCGGCGGTGATGGATTGCGGCATGGGGCTTTCGAACATCGTTTCGCGCGTCCACTCCATCAACGGGCACTGCAACGTAGAGGGAGCCAAGGGCAAGGGGATGCATGCCGCCATCCGCGTCAACGTACGGGGCGAAGCCTCCGCTGCAACCGGTGCGAGACGCCGCACCGCCGCACGCCGCAGAAAAAGACGCTGAACGGAGAACATGGAAAAAACGTGTAAAATCATACTGGTCGACGACCATTCGCTCTTCCGCAACGGGCTGCGCGGACTGCTGGCTGCGCACCCAGGATACGAGGTGGTCGGCGAGGCCGCTTCGGGCGAGGAGTTCCTGACGATGCTGCCGGCGCTCGCGGCCGATGTCGCATTCATGGATATCGCCATGCCCGGAATGGCGGGCGACGAGGCGACCGTGCAGGCGTTGGGGCTGCAACCCGATCTGAAAATCATCACGCTGTCGATGTACGGCGAAGAGGTCTACTACACGCGTATGATGACCGCCGGAGCCAAAGGTTTCCTGTTGAAGGACAGTGACTTTTCGGAGGTAATCGAAGCGATCGACACCGTCTCGGCCGGGGGCAGCTACATCTGCCACGAGCTGCTCGTGCAGCTCACCGGCAGACTGCACACGCCGCAGCGTGCGCAATCGCTGCTCGACGGCGGCGAAGAGTTGTCGTCGCGCGAGCAGGAGATTCTGGTCATGGTTTGCAGGGGACTGTCGAACCAGGAGATCGCCGATGAACTCTTCATCTCGAAGCGCACGGTAGACAAGCACCGCGCCAACATCCTCGAAAAGACGGGATGCAAGAACACGGCCAACCTGGTCGTCTACGCCATCAAGCGGGGATTGGTGGAGATTTAACCGTCCTCAGCAGCGGGATGCCGGAATTGGTCAGGCAGCCGCATTCCATTTTACATCGCCGCTCCTCCAAAACCCAGCTATCCCGGCGGAACGTGTCCGCGCCAAGGCTGGGGGGGGCCACGGCGCAGCCGCGGGTTCGCCGACAGGCGGGGCGTATACAGCGACGTGAAAACTGACGAGGTGTAAAGTTGTATATAGCTGCTATTATTTATATATTTGCACACACAACTCAACCGTTCCCGACGGCAGGCGGCATCCGCCCCGACGGCGGGGAACGGGGATAAAAAGGAATACGATGAGCATTTTTCGATGGACGGCGCTGCTGGCGTTCTGCTGCATCTGCACGGCATGCGGCGGCAGCGACGATACGCCGGCGCCCGTACTGAGCACCGAACAGGTGGCGGGCATCTGGAAGTTGAAGAGCTGGACGGGAGAAGCGCAAAACCCAGACGGCACGAGCTATACCTTCTCCGACGTGGTCTACGTCTATGTCGAACTGCACGAGGACAATACCTATGCGCTCTACCAGAACGTCAGCGCCGTGGGCGCCGTGAAATTCACGGGCAGCTACTCGCTCGAAGCCTCGACCATCCGGGGCTTTTACAGCACCTCGGCCGGATCGAAGGCGTGGTCGGACTCCTACGAGATCGGCAACCTGTCGGGCAGTGCGATGACATGGACCGCCAGCCACGCCGCGGGCGACGTGCAACAGTTCGTCCGCGTCGAGACCGTGCCGCAGGAGGTGCTCGACGCCTCGGCCGAAGTGCGCTCCGCCGCCGTACCGACGTCGGGAGGCATCTGGTAGGTGACAACAGCCGTTTCGGAAAGACGGGGTCGGGACTTTCGGGTTCCGGCCCCGTTCATTTGCTTAGGCATACAACGGAGAGACTCTTTCTCAGAACAATCGGGCAGGCCTCTGGCCTGCCATGTGCGGACGCAAACGAATAATCGTCGTTACGCGCAGCGCACCATCGCTCCGCCTTGCGAAAAAGCGGGAAGAAGAACGGACAGCGGCTGCGCCGTTGAAAATGCGGGCGCGAGCTTGTCCGCACAGCATTTTAGGCACGGCCGTCGGCGGTTCCCTGACGTTTCGCCTGGCGGATGCTTTTGGCACCACCTTTTGCCCCTAAAATCACAACGGCTATCTACAAAAAGTACATTAAAGCATATTATCTGATATTCAAATTGTTATTCATCATATCGAGAGAATGTGAATCATTCTGCATAAAAAACCGAGAGTTCCGTTTCCAAATCATTACCTCGTTTTGGGATGCCTGCGGTTACATACGACGGTTAATTTACAGCCTATTACGTTTATATTCATCTTGCCGGACGACTCTGCCGAAATTATTTTTGTCCACCTTAAAAAAGCAGAGTTTATGCGCAGTACTTTCAAGGTCTTGTTCTACCTCAAACGAACAAAGAGCACCCCGCATGCAGTCTATCCGGTTATGGGCCGCAGCACGATCAACGGCACGATTTCTCAGTTCAGTGCCGAAATCAACGTTCCGGAACAACTGTGGAAGGTTCGTTAAAGGAGGGATGGGTCGAAGGCTAATGCGTCGAGTCGGAACGCATCAACCGTCATCCGGACAATATCCGCATTCAGATCGGCAAACATTATCGGTCGATTTGCGATCACGATGCCTACGTCACGGCCGAAAAAGGTCAAGAACGTCTGGCTGGGTATGGGCGAACGATACCGCGGACTCTTGCGGATGTTTTCGAACATTACACGAATGATCTTTTCAAACGTATCGGCGTAGATCGCTCGGAAAGTACCTGGTGGTGCTATCGGGCGGTGCTGGGTCATCTCCGAGCCTTTCTGAAACACGAGTACAACCTCCACCATATTCCGCTGCTCGAATTGGAACAGTCGTTCATCGAGCAATATCACGTCTATTTGAAAACTGTCTGCCGTTCGAAGGCGGGAAGCGTATGCCGCTACATAGATTGTTTGAACAACGTGGTGAGAATTTCGTTCAACAACGGTCTTATGCCGCGGAATTCGTTCGCACTTTGCCGCTATTCCGCTCCGACGGAACCGAGAACCTTTCTCAGCGAGGAAGTGCTGCGGATTTTTCAGACGTCACGATTGAAGAGTGCCAAACACGAATGCCACCGCGGCCTGTCTCTCTTTTCCTGTTTTACGGAAATCTGCTACAAAGACATGCGCTATCTGACCTGCGAACAAATCATACCGGACACGAAGGGGCACCTGCGGATGCACGGTAACCGCTGCAAGACGGGTGGAGAATATACGATCAATTTTCTACCCGCAGATTTGCGTCTTCTGGAAAAATATTGCGGAACAGTCCCCTCGTCGCTTGCATTCGACATGCCGGGACTTACCGAAAAGCGGAAATGAAGAACGTGATTCTCCGCTTCGGAGGGCCTGTAAGGAGAATGTAAGATTTTTATTTTTCAACGAATTGATTAGTAACAGTTTGCGAAAATTCTGTCATTACTATTTCATCCTCTTTTTCCGAAAAGATTTCCTATCTTTGTTCAAGGCGCATCTTCCGGTTTACGAATCGAACTCCATACACATTCTCATTCTAACCTAAACTCTTTCGGCTATGAAGCATCCGGCCTTTGTATGTTGCGCCGTGTCGTTCCTGTTTCTCGGAGCGACGTCCGTACAGGCGCAGGAGACGTCCGATCTGACGGACGTCCATTTCTATCCGCCGTCGGCGGTGTCGATGATGAAGTACATCGACTATCCCGTTTCGCACCGCACGGGAATTCCCGAAATCTCGATCCCGCTCTACACCGTCAGATCGGGATCGCTGGAGCTGCCCGTGAACCTGAGTTTCCACCTCGACGACTTCACGCGCGTGAACCAGCTCGCCGGCGCGGCCGGCGCAGGCTGGTCGCTGAGCTGCGACTTGCAGGTCTCGCGCATCATCAACGGCGTGGACGATCTGAAAACGACGGGCTACCTCCATACGGGTGTTTCGAAGCCCGACATTACGAGTACGACGCTTGTACGTTCCACGACGGATCGGATGCGGCTGCTCTGGCGAAAAGGTGCCGATGAAGATCCGGACAGATTCTATTACAAACTACTCAATGGCGGCGGTTCGTTCTATATCGAACGAGAACTCGGCCCCAAGACCGTTCCCGTGACGGGCGACAGAATCGTATTCGACGAGCTGGGTACGGAGACTTTCGTCATCACGGGTACGGACGGCACGATCTACCGCTTCAGCTCGGCCGTTGCGGATACGGCGTCGGAAACGCAGTCGGATATAAGATCGAAAACAGCATGGAAGTGTACGGAGATCGAGAGCGCCGACGGAGGCAGCAGCATAGCGTTCTCGTATCTTCCCTATCGCAAGCGGGTTGTTCAGGCCAGTGGCAATATCGAGCTGTACGACAATGCGGAATTATATGCACCCGACAATCGGGAGGTTGCCGATGCCGCTCAGAGTCCTCGTATGGTATGTCACGGATCGGGGGCCTATTGGAGTACGATGTTTTTCGGCTGGCAGGACGAAGGTTATGGTCCTACGACATTATGGTGGCAAGACAGCGGACAGGAGCAGGGAATTTCAGCCAATTATAAATGGGTGAACAGTCACTATATCGATCAAATCGTTTTCCGTGGCGGAAGAGTACGGTTCGAGTATGAGGAATACGATGCAAACAGGACACGGATTCTGAACCCTGCACTCAAACGCATCGTTGTCTATGATGCCCAGGATAACGTGCGCCGGACGATCGTCTTTACGCAAACGGGTATCGGACAGGATTATGAACGGTATCTGCAATCAATAAAGATCGAGAACGATCCCTATTCGTTCGATTATCACCACAATCGTCATGTCGGGGAGTGTTTCCCCGATTTCTGGGGGCATGAAGCCCACGGCCATTATTCAGCTTATATGCCGGATGTGCCGATGCATAAAGTATGGATTTTACCCGGAACCGATCCGAAGGATATATCGGGAAATCGACTGAATTATACCGAGGGCTTTTTCGATCAGACTTTCAATGTGCCAGCAAACGGTATTCCCGACGAGATTTACCGCACGCCCGACGAGGAGAAGCGGCTGTTGAGCATCACTTATCCCACGGGCGGCCGTACGGAGTTCGTGTGCGACCACAACTGCTTCCGCGACGGGGACGATGCCGTGCGCCGTATTTCGAGCTACCGGATCAAATACATCCGCTACTACGACACCGACGATACGCTGCTCAAAGAGACCGCGTACAAATACGGCCCCGGCGAGGACGGCTGCGGCGTCATCCGCCACAAACCCGATATGGACGACGATATGGGCAACTGCCATACGGAACAGATCGTGAATTACTACTATCCCCGAGACTCGTGGTCGGGGAGTTATTCGCTCGGCGCAACGCTGCGTCTGCGCACCTACTATCCGCACACAATTTACCGTACCAACTACGACGACGGGAGTCATGTCCAGTACGACGAGGTGGCCGAATACCAGAGTGCCGGCGGCACGCTCTCGGGCAAGACCGTCTACAAATACGACCTGACGAACCGCCACGCGCGGCCCGTGCGCGAGGTCTTCGCCTATCCGAACGCTCCCTATCCGGTCGAAGGCGACACGTGGTATCTCGGACAGTTGGATTCGGTCGTCCAGTACAAGTACGACGGCGGCCGTTTCGACTGGGTTGCACGCCGCGCCTATACCTACAACCGATACGACGCCTCGGAACGGATTTTCTGCGCCCGCGTATGGGCCTCCGCAGTGGGATACCTGCTCGGCGGTTCGCAGCAGATCGACGACGGCCATACGTTCGAATACTCCTACAACGGTATCACTCCGGGTTGTATGCAGCTTTCGGAGGAGGTTATCGAACAGCGCGAAGACGACGGACGCATCCTGCGCCGACGGACGAACTATTATTACGACACGAATCCCTATACCGCCAGCCGCAAGGAGACGACCTACGCCGACGGACGAACCGTCACCGAGCGGACGCTCTACGCCGAAGACTACCTGCCGTCGAGCGTGCAGACGATGCTCGATCGCAACCTCCTCTCGCTCCCGCTCGAACGGGTCGTCTACACCGACGAGACCGTCACGCACGGCGATACGTTCCGCTACGATCTCTACGGGCGTCCCGACAGCCTCTCGACGCTGGCTTCGCTCGACCTCTCGCCCGCGTCGTTCCGCTTCTCGAACCGCAGCTCTACGGGCGGGAAAGGCGCCTATACGCCCGACACGCATTACATCGGACGGGCGTCGCTGCGCTACGACGCCGACGGCAACATCTGCGAGGTGCAGGCCGTGGGACAGCCTCCGATCTGTTATCTGTGGGGCTACAAGGGTCTGTACCTCGTGGCCGAAATCCGCAACGCCGCATACGACGAGGTGACGACCGCCTTGGGTGCGGCGACCGTCGAGCGTATCCGTACCTCGGTCGTGCTGTCGGAGGGCGATCTTGCGGCGCTCGACGGCCTGCGAACCAGCCGCAAAGAGTGGCACGTCACCACGGCGACATACATCCCGCTGGTGGGGATGGCCTCGATGACCGACCCTTCGGGACGTGAAACCACCTACGAGTACGATGCGTTCGGCCGCCTGATCTCGGTCAAAGACGGTAAGGGCGAACAAGTCCAATCTTATGATTATCATTTTGCTACGGAAAAACCGGTAAATCTGAATCACTCATGAAAAAGCTATATCTGTTGCTTGTCCTCACGATCGTGGGCATGCACGTATCCTTCGCCCAGTTGATCTGGCATCCGAATCTCGGAACACCGCCCTCGGGGCCGATCTCCCTTTCCTGGAACGACACTTCCTATAAGATCGTTACCGAAGACGGCGACGAGTTCTCGCCGGGTAACGCCGCCGAGGAGATGAACCGCCAACTTCTGGATAATGGGATCCGCTGGGTTCGCGTCCTGTATATCGACAACGCCGAAACGGGAAGCTATCTGGTCGAACTCCAACTCGATCCCAACACCACGAACAGCGAACGCACGGTGGCTTTCGGCACTTATGCCAGTCACGTCTATATCAAGCAAAAACCCCAGTATTCGTATCCGTCCGTCGACTGGCCGGCCGACCGCTGTTTCTACATCTGTCCGGGGCAGTCCGCAGAAATTCATCTGCACGACACGGAGATCGACAAGAGCTATTTCCTATGGCGGACCTACGAGGACGATTCCGAGGAGGAGACTGACTTCTTCCTCGGTACGGGTGGCGATTATACCTATCGCATCTCTACTCCGGGCACGTACCGGTTCGACTTCCCGAATTCGGATTTTACGGTCAAATACTACGAAGCCTTTTCTTATGAATATCCCGCCAGTGAGGAGGTCGCTTTGATCGATGCCAACGGCGGCATCTATCGAATCTTCATGGAGGCATACCTCGACGCCGCAGGCCAGCGGCATCCGATCAATAGTATCAGCGATCTGGCATTCCTCGAAGAACCGTTCGCGGTCTACAACTCCGGCGGTTCAATAAACTGGAATCCCCATATCCGCATCTCCTACGGATTCGCTGCCGAAGGTATCGACCAGGGATACATCCAGATCACCTGTCCGCCCAATCTCTCTTCGACGAGTATCTACAACCACAGCGAGCTACGCATCAGCGACAGTATTGTTTTCTCGGTCGATCAATCCGGCGGAGGTTCGGTAGTGGCATGTCCCGTCTCCTATCGTTACAATAAATCGTCCTCCAACGTCGAAGCATGGATCAGCACGTCGCAACCCGACGTGGTCTATACGCTCTATCGCGACGGAATCGAACAGGAGACCGTGCTCGGCAACGGAGAGACCATCACGCTGTACGCTCCGAAAGCCACCGGATATTACCACGTCACGGCGACCTACGAAGAGAACGGGCTCCGCGACGAAAAGGAACTCGACGGCGCCCGGTATGACGACGGCATACTGGCTCTCGACAAAGACGAGAACTGGATTCTGACCAGAACCTTCAACGGCGACAAGCCGGCGGCGTCCGATGTCGCCTATTACAATGGGCTGGGATTGCCCGAACAGTCGATTCAGATCGCGGCATCGCCTGACGGTCGGGATCTGGTAACGCCGATCGGTTATGACGCGCTGCTGCGTGAAGACGCCAAAAGTTACCTCTCTTATGCGGCTCGGTCGAGTGGCGGACGGAAACAGGCGTCGGCCCTGACGAACCAGCAGGCATTTTACGGCACATTGTATGGACAGGCCGATGCGCAGCGCTCCTTCACGGAGAAGGTCTACGAGGCGTCGCCGCTCGGGCGCGTACGCAAGCAGGCGTTGCCCGGTTACATGAAAGACTTCGAGGTCCTCTACACTGAGTTCGATTACCGGACAAACGACACCGACGAGGTGCGATGGCTCGCAGTGGGCGTCGACGGCGAACTAGTCTGCGAGGGGTGCCACGACGCCGGAACGCTCTCATGCACCGTGACGACCGATCCCGACGGCCATGTCGTGCAGAGCTTCACCGACGGACTGGGGCGGACGCTGCTGAGCCGCACGTTCGACGATGACGAACCGATCGACACCTACTCCGTCTACGACGACTACGGCCGGCTGCGGTGGGTCGTCACGCCCGAAGGCAGTTACCTGCTCAGCGATTCGCAGACATTCCCCGTCGACGACGATTTCGCCGAAAAGTATTGCTACGTCTACACCTACAACGATCGCGGCCTCATGGTCGAGAAACGGATGCCCGGACGCGAGGCGGAGAGTATGTTTTATGATAAGAACGATCGTCTTGTGATGTCGCAGGACGGCAACCTACGTGCAAAGAAGCAATGGATCGTCTACCTTTACGACACTTTCGGTCGCATCGAAAAGCAACTGTTGGGAACGAAACCCGATTCGACGGATGGTCCGATTTGGGCGTTCGAGAACAATCCGCTGTTTTTATACATGACTTTCACGAACGATCCGACCGTACCGCTCCTTCGCAGTTGTACCTACGACTCCTATCCATCGGAGGTACAGGCGGCAGGGCTCGATTTCCAGCCGATCGAAGGTCTGACGGCCACGGACGGTGAATCGCTGCGCTACGACAATGCCACGGGTTCGCTGACCTACGAGAAACTCGCTGTGCTGGCCAACGATACGATCACGGGCTATCACCAGCGCGCCTACTATTACGACTACAAAGGACGTCTGATCCAGACCGCCGAGCGCGACACTGAGGACGGCATCCTCTGCACCTCGCAGCGCTACGATTTCGTGGGAAACCTCATCGCACAACGCGAAAGCTACACCCGCGCGGGCAAGACCGACGACATCGACCGCACCTTCACCTACGACGATCGCGGGCGGTTATTAAACGAGACGACACAGGTAAACGGCGGCGAGGAGGCTGTTGTCTACTACGAGTACGACGAGCTGGGAAGGCTTGCTGCGCGGCGTCTGGGCGAGGGGACGTCGGCGATCGCTGAACAGTCGGAATACGACATCCGAAGCTGGCTGACCAAGAAAAGCAGCGAGCTGTTCGACATGTCGCTCGGACACTCCTATACGGGAAATATCACCTCGTGGCAGTGGCAGCACAAGGGAGACCCGTCCGGCGACGGCCCGCAGAACCGGTATGAATTCACCTACGACGGCCTGGCACGGCTGACGAATACGGATCAATATGTGAACGGTGAGTTAAACAAACAGAACGTCGAACGTTTCCTTACCTATGACCGCAATGGAAACCTGCTGACGCTGATCCGTTATGCGGACGGTGTTCAGTCCAGCAACCGTCAGTATACCTACATCGGCAATCGGCTCGACCGGATGGAGAAAGACAAGGTAATCGCGTGGGATGAAATCGAGGTTCATCCCGGAGGGCCGGCTATCGTGGTGCCGGAGAAGGTTACGGAGGACAATGGAACTGCCGCGTTGGATGCCGAAATCTCCATCGATACGAGTGCGGTCATACGTCCTGTCGACCCGGGGATTATCTTTCGTTCGCGTTATGCGCACGACCGCAACGGTAATCTGACATACGACATGGAGTTGCAAACGAATTTTGCCTACAACAGTCTAAATCTGTTAGAAAAAGCCATGCGGAACGATACGATTGTCGCGAAATATTCGTACCTTGCAGATGGTACGAAACTCTCTGCGGTGAATGCCGACGACTGCGGTTTTGCGTATCGGGGTTCTTTTACATACCGTACGGATGCAGAAGCCAACCGAGTATTCGAGAGTACGCCGTTCGGCGGCGGACGAATCGTAG
>ERZ824575.1533-NODE-1533-length-21406-cov-4.836869_pt1 | contig 21406 bp, 14 predicted proteins | sample MGYA00519470_ERZ824575 | MGnify/ENA primary metagenome ERZ824575 (study PRJEB31778, sample SAMEA3449170) | human gut metagenome | biome: human gut; feature: human-associated habitat; material: faeces | place: United Kingdom | collected 2010/2012 ...
GGAAGCAAAAAGAAAAGCCGCCACAACCGTGGCGGCTTTTCTTTCGTGCGACGACCGCTATTTGGTCATACGCTTCTCCTTGATACGAGCCTTCTTGCCGGTCAGCTTGCGCAGGTAGTAGATACGTGCGCGACGCACGACACCCACCTTGTTGACCTCGATGTGCTCGATGTGGGGCGAATAGAGGGGGAAGATACGCTCGACGCCCACACCGTTGGAAATCTTGCGGATCGTGAACATCTTGGTCTTGCCCGAACCCTTGATCTGGATAACCACGCCGCGGAAACTCTGCACGCGCTCCTTGTTACCCTCGACGATCTTGTACGATACGGTGATCGTATCGCCTGCCTTGAACTGGGGCACGTCGGCCTCGCCCTTCGTCCACAACTGCTCGTTTACGAGCTTGATGATTGCATCCTTGTTCATAGCTGCAACTTTCGTTTAATGATTTCAGCGCTCAACATTGCCGCTGTGCCGGGGCTACCATACCGGCCCATTGTCCGGTAATCCCGCATCCGGATTCTCCGCCGCAGCCTCGGAATCCTCTGCCTTCGCACCCTGCACCCTATGCAAGAGGTTGTTACACTCCCTTTGGGGAGGGCAAAGGTAAACAAAAATTCCGATTCCCGCCAAATCTTTCCGTCGAAAAACGCCGGCGGCGGGAAAAACGGTTTCGGACGGTGCGCCGCGACCGCCGTCCGGAACGATGAATCCGACCCCGCAGGGCCGGATTCGCATGGTCGTTCGCAGTCGTCGGGCATTATGTCGGAATCGGTGATATACCGTCCGTTGCGGTCTTCGTAGCGTTAGCGGCGCTTCGGTTTCTGTGTCCGCCGGACAGGTCGCATCGTCGATCCGCAGCGGAACTTTGGCGTTCGGCTCCGCCGCGACCTCGTCCGTCGCCTATACGAAGGGATATTTCACGATTTCGGCTTTCAGCAGACGGCCGCGCACCTCGACGGCGATCACCGTTCCCGGTGCGGCGTGCTCCGCCGCGACGTAACCCAGGCCGATGCCGACTTTCAGCGACGGCGACATCGTGCCCGACGTGACATGGCCGATTTCGGCGCCTTCGACGGTTTTGAGCGGATAGCCGTGGCGCGGAATGCCGCGGTCGATCAGTCTGAATCCGACCAGCTTGCGCTTCACTCCTTCGGCTTTGATCCGTTCCATGCGGTCGCGGTCGATGAACTCCTTGCCCTCGGCGAACTTGGTGATCCAGCCCAGTCCCGCTTCGAGCGGCGAAGTGGTGTCGTCGATATCGTTGCCGTAGAGGCAGAATCCTTTTTCCAACCGCAGCGTGTCGCGGGCACCCAATCCGATGTTTTTCAGTCCGTACTCCTCGCCGGCCTTCCACAGCGCCTCCCACAACCGGTCGGCGTCGGCGTTGTAGGCGTAGATCTCGCAGCCGCCCGAGCCGGTGTACCCCGTGATCGAGAGGATAGCCTCGCAGCCTGCGACCTCGGTCTGTTCGAAGGTGTAGTAGGGCATCTGCTCGACGGGATGATCGACCAGCTTCTGTGCGATCTTCATCGCCAGCGGCCCCTGTACGGCCAGCTGGCAGATGTTGTCCGAAGCGTTCTCCAACTCGGTGCCCGGCCGCATCCCGAAGGCTTCGCCCTCGCGGCAGATGTGGGCCCAGTCCTTGTCGGTGTTGGCCGCATTGACACAGAGCATGTATTTCTCGTCCGTGAACTTATAGACCAGAATGTCGTCCACGATGCCGCCCCGCCCGTTGGGCATGCAGGAGTACTGCACCTTGCCCGGAAAGAGTTTGGACACGTCGTTGGTGGTGATGCGTTGCAGCAGATCGAGCGCCTTGGGGCCCTTGACCCAGATTTCGCCCATGTGGCTCACGTCGAAGACGCCCGCGCACTTACGCACGGCGAGGTGTTCGTCGTTGATGCCCGTGAATTCGATGGGCATGTCGTATCCCGCGAATTCGGCCATCTTCGCGCCGGCCGCGACGTGATACTTGTGAAAAGCGGTGGTTTTCATAGCTGTTATGTGTTTTTTCGTGTTTACTCCCTGCGTTTGACACCCAGCCGCGGACAGCGGTGGAACTCCTTTTCGCGGTCGAACAGGTAGCGGTAGGTGGTGTGCACCTTGTGCAGCGATGCGCAGACGTAGGTCTGGATCATGCGGTTCATCACGGGGTTGAAGTCGCCGATCCATGCCAGCTCCATCGTCTTGTAGCGGCTCTGGCTCTCTTCGAGGAAGTGCCAGAATTTGGTCATGATGCCCGACTCGACCCCTTTGCCGTGGAATTCGGGGGTGATGCCGAAGATGATGCCGAAGATGCGGTCGCACGAGCGGCGCACTTTCAGATCCCACATCAGCCGCAGTTTCTGCCACCAGCCGAATTTGCCGTTGAACTTGCCGATCAGGCGGTTGAGGTCGGGCACGGTGATGAAGAATCCGATCGGTTCGTCGTTGAAGTAGGCGAAGATGATGATGTCGGGATCGATGATCGATTTCATCGACCGCATGAGTTGCTGCGCCTGCGCCTTGTCCATGGGCTTGACGCCCGAAAAGAGCGCCCACGCCTTGTTGTAGATGATGCGGAAGTTTTCGGCCGCCTCTTCCAGATTGCGCATGTCGATGTTTTCGAAGCGGTAGCCCGGCGTGGCCATGAGCCGTTCGGTGCGGGCGAAGATCTGCCGGTTGGCCTCCGAATCGTTCACGCGCCAGATGTAGGTGTTCTGGTTGAAGTAGTTGCGGAACCCGTAATGTTCGAACAACTCCTTGTAGTAGGGCGGATTGTAGGGGTTGGCGTAGAGGGGCTGGAATTCGTAGCCTTCGACGAGCAGTCCCCACCACGTGTCGCGCGGGCCGAAGTTGATCGGGCCGTCCATGGCCTCCATGCCGCGGCTGGCCAGCCACATGCGCGCCGCGTCGAAGAGCAGGTCGGCGACCTCCTGGTCGTTGATCGCCTCGAAGAAGCCGCAGCCGCCGGTCGGCTGCTCCTCGATGGCCGCCTGTTCGCGGTTGTAGAAAGCGGCGATGCGCCCCACCGCTTCGTTCTTGCGGTTGCGTACCAGCCAGCGAATTGCTTCGCCGTCGCCGAAAAGCGGATTGCGGGCGGGATCGAAGACCTTTTCGATATCCTCGTCGAGTGGGCACACCCAGTTGCGGTTGCCTTTGTAGATGCGTTTGGGCAGGTTCAGGAATTCGCGCGCCAACTGGGGCGAGGTCACCTCCTGCAAGGTATATTTCGACTTGTTCGCCATCGGGAAAGAAGTTTATATCATACAAAGATACGAATAAGTGAGGGCAATGTCAAATTTATTCGGACATTGCCGAGCGAAAGTAGCTTCGGCGCAGTCAAAAATACGAAAAAGTTTGGAAAGTGAATAAATCATCGTTGCGCGGAGCGCACCATAACTTCCGCATTGCACCGGAGGAGGGAACGGATCGGACGAAGGAGGGAACGCCCGTCGTTCACACGATCGCTCCGGGCTCTCGCGCCGGTGTCGCCGCTGCTTCCGCTTTTTTCGCGGTGCATTCGGGCAGGCCTCCGGCCCGAAGCGAGTTTCAGCCGCGGTCTGACCGGACGCGACACGGAGGAAATTGTCCGATTCCCGAGCCCTGCGGCGGGAATTCCTTGGAGAATGCGAAACAAAACGTTATATTTGTTGAGGCTTACCGACTTTTAGGATTCGAAAGATGCGCTGGTATTCGAACATGAGCGGGAACGGCGGATTTTTCACGAAAAACGAACGAACGAATGAAATACAACGCAGAGACAGGGCCGACGGACGGCGAACGGACATCGGGCTACGAGTTCATGAAGCACCGCATCCGCAAGATTCTGCTGGTATGTTGCAGCTACGACGGGTACATTCTGGAAGAGGACGGCCATATCGAGCAGCAGATCAATCAGGAGTACATCGACCTGAACATGTCCAACCCGCCGGCGCTGCTGCGCGTCAGCTCGACGGCCGAGGCGCTCGACCTGCTCCGCGGGGACGACCGGTTCGACTTCATCCTCACGATGTACAACGTGGGCGAACCCGACGTGTTCGACTTCGCCAAGATCGTCAAGGAGCGCCACCGGCATATCCCTGTCGTGTTGCTGACCAGTTTCTCGAAGGACATCTACCGCCGTATCGACGAGCGCGACGCTTCGGGCATCGACTACATCTTCTCGTGGAGCGGCAATACCGATCTGGTGATCGGCATCATCAAACTCATCGAGGATGCGATGAACGCCGAGGAGGACATCCTCACAGGGGGCGTGCAGGCCATCCTGCTCGTCGAGGACTCGGTGCGTTTCTATTCGACCTATCTGCCGGCGCTCTACAAGCTGATCCTGCAACAGAACACCGAGTTCCTGAAAGACGCCTTCAACGAACAGCAGCAGATCCTGCGCAAGCGCGCCCGTCCCAAAATCCTGCTGGCGACCAATTACGCCGATGCCGTGGCGCTCTACGAGCGATATAAGAAAAACCTGCTGGGCGTCATCTCGGACGTGGGGTTCGTGCTGCACAAGGGCGACTCCCCTTCGACCGAGAAGCTCGACGCGGGCATCGACCTGTGCCGGCTGGTGAGGGCCGACAACCCGTTGATGCCGGTGCTGCTGCAATCGTCGCAGACGGCCTTCGCTGCGCAGGCGCGCGAGTTGGGTGCAGGGTTCATCGCCAAGAATTCGAAGACGCTGTTGCAGGAGTTGTCGGACTTCATCGCCGCTCGGTTCGCCTTCGGCGATTTTCTCTTCAAAGACCTCTCGACGGGGCGTGTGATCGGCCGGGCGAAGGATCTCCACGAGATGCAGCGGCTCGTCGCGTCGGTTCCCGACGACGTCTTCGAGTACAACACCTCGCAGAACAACCTTTCGAAATGGCTCTACTCGCGCGGACTGTTTCCGCTGGCCGCGTCGATCCGCCAGCTCAACAAGAGCCATTTCCGGACGACCGAAGAGCATCGCGCGGCGCTCGTGACGCTCATCCGCGACTACCGCACGCTGCTGGGGCAGGGCGTGGTGGCCAAATTCGATCCCGCGACTTATTCCGACGCCATCGCTTTCGCGCGTATCGGCGAGGGGTCGCTCGGCGGCAAGGCGCGCGGACTGGCCTTCATGAACAGCATGCTGGTGAAATACTGCCAGTACGCCAAGTACGAGAACGTCCGCGTGACGATTCCCCGCACGGTGGTGGTGGCGACCGACTATTTCGACGCCTTCATCCGCAATAACGGGCTGGAATACGTGCTCACCACCGAGATGACCGACGAGGAGATTCTCTCGGAGTTCGTCAGTTCGACGCTTCCCTACAAGCTGCGCGAGGCGCTGAAAGCCTACGTGCGCACGGTGAGCGGGCCGCTGGCGGTGCGGTCGTCGTCGAAGCTGGAAGATTCGCACTACCAGCCCTTCGCCGGCATCTATTCGACCTATATGATCCCCTATACGGAGGGGAACGAAGACCGCCAGCTGCGTCTGTTGCAGAAGGCGATCAAGAGCGTCTACGCATCGACCTATTTCGCGGCGTCGAAGGCCTACGTGCAGTCTTCGCAGAACCTGATCGCCGAGGAGAAGATGGCCGTCGTGATCCAGGAGGTGTGCGGCACGGAGCAGGACGGGCTCTTCTTCCCGACCCTGTCGGGCGTGGCTCGGTCGATCAACTACTACCCCATAGGCGACGAGACGCCCGAAGAGGGGGTCTGCAACATCGCCCTCGGACTGGGCAAGCTGGTCGTCGACGGCGGCCGCACGCTGCGTTTCTCGCCCCGCTACCCGCAGAAGGTGCTGCAAACCTCCACGCCCGAACTGGCGCTGCGCGATACGCAGAACGAGGTGCTGGCGCTCGACCTGCGCCCCGAAGCGTTCCGCACGTCGACCGACGATGCGGTCAACATCCGGCGGCTGACGCTGCGCGAGGTGGCTCCGATGCGCCAGACGCGCTTCGTGGCTTCGGTGTGGGACCGCGAGAACGACCGCATCTCCGACTCGCCGATGGACGAGGGGCGCAAGGTGATTACCTTCAACGCCATTCTCAAATACAACACCTTTCCGTTGGCGGACATCGTGCGCGACATCCTGCGCCTGGGCGTCGAGGAGATGCGCTGTCCGGTCGAGGTGGAGTTCGCCGTCAACATGGACGTCCCCTACGGGCAGCAGCGGATCTTCAATCTGTTGCAGATCCGCCCGATCATCGACAACAACGACAACCGCGCGCTCGACTGGCGCCGCGTGCCGACCGACGATGCGCTCATCTATGCCCGAAACGCGCTGGGCGTGGGCAACATGAACGACATCCGCGACATCGTCTACGTGAAGCCCGAACGTTTCGACTCGCTCTCGACGCAGGCGATCGCGGGCGAGCTCGACGCGCTCAACGCGCGGATGCGCGAAGCCGGTCGCGGTTACATCCTCGTTGGGCCGGGGCGGTGGGGGTCGAGCGATCCCTTTCTGGGCATTCCGGTCAAGTGGCAGCAGATCACCGAGGCGCGCGTGATCGTCGAATGCGGATTGGAACGCTTCCGCGTCGAGCCGAGCCAGGGGACGCACTTTTTCCAGAACGTCACTTCGCTGGGCGTGGGTTATCTGACGATCAACCCCTTCATGGGCGACGGGCGGTTCGATGCGGAGCGGCTCGGTGCGATGCCGGCGGCCGAGGAGGGCGAATATCTGCGGCGCGTGAGCTTCCCCGCGCCGCTGTGGGTCTATATCGACGGGCGCTCCAACAAGGGGATCGTGCGCACCGAACCTCCCGCCGGGGAGGAGTAGATGCGACGCGGAGGCGGGCGTCCTGCGGGACGGTCCCGCAAATGTATCGAACGGTCGAAACGAAAAAAGAAGAAAACGATGGCGGACAACTATCTCGAACGAAGAATGGAGGCTTATCGGGCGCAGCCGGCGGCGCAACCGCGTCGGGCGGCGACGCTGGAACGGCTGCTGACCAGGAACCGCAGCGTGCGCGGTTACGACGCCCGGTTCGTCGTGCGGGCGGACCAGCTCCGCAGCATCGTCTCCGTCTGTACGAAAATCCCTTCTGCGCGCAACCAGCAGGTATTGCGCTTCCGGCTCGTGCTGGCGGACGAGGCCCCCGGGGTGCTGGCGCACGTCCGCATGGGCGGTGCGCTGCCCGAACTGCATCTGCCGCTGGCGGGCACGGAACCCAACGCCTTCATCGTCGTCTGTTCGACGGTGCCCGAAGACCGCTGGGTCGACATCGATCTGGGCATCGCCGTGCAGAGCATGTTGCTCCGGGCCGTCGAGATCGGACTCAACGGGCTCTGTATCGGCGCGTTCGACCGCGATGCGATTCGGACGAGGCTGCGGCTGCCCTGCGAACCGCTGCTGATCCTCGCCGTCGGAAAGAGCGCCGAACGGATCGAGCGGGTCGAGATCGGCGCCGGCGGCGATCGGCGTTACTATCGTTCGGAGGGCGTCCACTATGTCCCTAAGATTCGGGCCGAGGAGCTGATTATCGATTCGGATTCGGCGGAAACCGGCGATAAATCGTAAAAATAATAGCTCTGCCGGTTACATATCGTCGGAAATTTGTTTATATTTGTAATGATCGAAAACGATTATCGCCGACCAATCCTAAATAACGATGATACTATGGATGTGAACAAACTTATGGCTGAACTCGAGCGCAGGCACCCGGGTGAAAGCGAGTATTTGCAGGCCGTCCGCGAGGTACTGACGACCGTCGAGGAGACCTATAACCGGCATCCCGAATTCGAGGCGAACAAGATCGCCGAGCGGATCGTCGAACCCGACCGCAGTTTCACCTTCAAGGTGGTGTGGGTCGACGACAGGGGTTGCGTGCAGGTCAACACCGGTTACCGCTTCCAGTTCAACAACGCCATCGGCCCCTACAAGGGCGGGCTGCGGTTCCACCCTTCGGTCAACCCCTCGATCCTGAAATTCCTCGGCTTCGAGCAGATCTTCAAGAACGCGCTGACGACGCTCCCGATGGGCGGTGCGAAGGGCGGTTCGGACTTCAACCCCAAGGGCAAGTCCGACGCCGAAGTGATGCGCTTCTGCCAGGCCTTCATGGTCGAACTGTGGCGCCACATCGGCCCCGAGACCGACGTTCCGGCCGGTGACATCGGCGTGGGCGGCCGCGAGATCGGCTACCTCTACGGCATGTACCGCAAGCTGGCGCGCGAGAATACGGGCGTGCTCACGGGCAAGGGGATGACCTACGGCGGTTCGCTCATCCGTCCCGAGGCGACGGGCTTCGGCGCCGTCTATTTCCTGCGTCAGATGCTCGAAACGGCCGGTATGGAGATCGAAGGGAAGGTGATCGCCATCTCGGGCTTCGGCAACGTGGCGTGGGGCGTGGCGACCAAGGCGACCGAACTGGGCGCGAAGGTCGTGACGATCTCGGGCCCCGACGGCTACATCTACGATCCGGCCGGACTGGACAAGGAGAAGATCGCCTACATGCTCGAACTGCGCGCGTCGAACAACGACGTGGTGGCCCCCTATGCCGACAGGTTCGCCGGCTCGACCTTCTTCGCGGGGCGCAAGCCGTGGGAGCGGAAGGTCGACATCGCCATGCCGTGCGCCACACAGAACGAGCTCGACGGCGAGGATGCCAAGCAACTGATCGCCAACGGAGTGAAGGTCGTGGCCGAGGTCTCGAACATGGGCTGCCGCCCCGAGGCGATCGACGCCTTCATCGCGGCGAAGATCCCCTACGGGCCGGGCAAGGCGGTCAACGCCGGCGGCGTTGCCACGTCGGGATTGGAGATGAGCCAGAACTCGATGAAATACAACTGGACGGCCGAGGAGGTCGACGCGCGGCTGCACCACATCATGTCGTCGATCCACCACGCCTGCCTGGAATACGGCACCGAGGAGGGTTATATCAACTACATGAAGGGCGCCAACATCGCCGGCTTCATGAAGGTCGCCAAGTCGATGGTCGAGCAGGGCGTGCTCTGATACCGGCCGCGAAGATGCCTTCTGCCGTTCGGTGGTTGGCCGTCGGCAGGCGACATGACGTCTGAACGAAACGCATCCGGACATCGCGCGATGTCCGGATGCCTCTTTATATCTGGTTGAACCGGTGCGTGCGTCGGCCGATCCGCAGTCCGGCGGATTTCAGGGTGCCGGCGGGAACCGCTGCTGCTTTCGGATAATCTTGCCGCTTTGGGATACGCCTTCGATAGAGATGTCATAATCGGCCGGTGCATCGGAGGTGTAGAACTCGACGATGGCCTGTCCCGTATCGTCGAGCTTGACGGTCGGGTTCCAGTAGAGCGTCGTGCGGTAGTCGGGAACCATCGAGCGACGGGCCTTCTCCGTCGCGTATGCCGGAGCATAAAACTCCGCAGGAGTCTGATAGCCCAAAGGCATCACTACGCTTACGTCCGGCGATGGTGCAGCGGCATACGCTTCGGCCAGCGCTTTTCCTTTCTTCATGGTAATGGCGATGATGCCACCTTTGAGACTCGTTCCCCAATAGCTCGTCTGGTTGCGGTCGATCAGGTCGATACGTGCTACCTGTTCGATTGGATAATACAAACAATCGGGGACATTATCCAAATCTTCTGTATATTCGATCTCCCGTTTTTCTCCCGCACGTTCCCTTTCGAAACTGGTATTCATATCGTTTTTTCCTGTCATATCACTCCAAAGATGGAAACTTGGTGTAACTTGATAACTCATTGTTAACTTATCATTTTTATCCATTCTTCCGAACCCCCAATTCGCACTTTCTCCGACTACATCTTCTGTTTTACTTAACATGTTGATTGTTTCCTCCAGTCGACCGTCGACCATAAAGGCCGGTTTGTGCCCACGGTATAATACCCTTCGTCCCATGACCTGCATTCCGGGCATTTTCTCGATGAAGTCGAGGATCGTCCCTGCGCTGACCTCCTTGATCTGCTCGGCGTTCCACGACCGTGCGGCCAGGCGGTGTTCCGGCGCGTTTTCGTCGATGTCGTCGTCCCAGGGTTTTGCCGTCACGACTACGGTGTCGATGACGATATTCCGCATGTCTGCCGTGCCGCGCTGCTCGATATACCTTCGCGCCTGTGCCACGTAGGTCGGATCGGGCTGCCGCAGGCGCGGCAGCGTGCGGTACTCGGGAAACGAATCGGGCGTGATGAGAATCCGCGCGTCGGTGATCGTCCGCCCTCGGACGGTGGGGCGCAGCACGAAGGTCGTGCTGTCGGGGAAGTCGAACCCGTTGAGTGCGAACGACCCGTCCTCGGCGATGGGAGCCGAGGTGGCGTAGCCGCTCCGGGGTACCAGCAGCCGCATCGTGTAGCGGTCGAGCTTCTTCTTTTTGGAGAACATGGCCGTGCGCTCGATGCGTCCCGCGATCTCCTGTCCTGCCTCCAACGGGTAATAGGGCTCCTTGTATTCGTCACGCAGGAGCTTCGGCACGTCGTACCTGCGCCAGCCCTGCGTAAGCAGCAGTTCGTCGAGCCCCTCGTCGCCCTGCGCGTTGTCGGGTGCGAAGTACCAGTCGGGGTCTTCGATCACACCGCGCAGCTCGGAGGAGAGCATCAGCGTGGAGTAGATGCCCGCCGTCGCTACGGGAGCCGCCGCTTTGCGGTCGGTGACGGCGACGGCGAAGTCGCCCTGTGCGGGTCGGCGTTTGGTGTCGCGCACCTCGAAATGCAGCGTTACCTTCGAACGCTGCTGCAACGTGCCCTCCTGCCGCATCGTCACCTCGGCCTCTTCGTCGCGCCGGTTGAAGACCAGCCGCTCGGAGTAGGCTTCGCCCGTAGGGCTGAGCAGCAGGATCTGGTAGAGGCCGCCCGGCAGTTCGTCGCGCAGGAAGGTGAGCGATGCGTGCTGCGGGTTCCACTCCTTGTAGTAGCATTGCGTGCCGCAGCGGTGGACGAGGAGCTTCAATCCCTGCGGCCGCCACTTTTTAGCCGAACGGACGGATACGACGAAGGAGGTGTCGTTGGGTTCGACGCGCAGGACGAAGGTGAAGTCGTTGGCCTCGGGCAGGTCGAAGCGCCGCGCCTTGCCGCCCGATGTCTGGACGCATTCGGCCGTGTAGCGCCGGCCGGGCCGCGGCGTGAATTCGAACGACCCCATGCCGGCGTGGCGCGAGGCGAAACGTGCGACGGTGCGGCCACGGTCGTCGCGCACGGTTCCCGTCACCTGCCGCGAAAGTCCGTCCTTGCCCAGGGCCTTGAACCCCACGCGGCAGGGCTGTCCGTCGATGAGGTAGCCGCCTTCGGGGAAGAAGGCCACGTCGAAGGGGCCCGCCGCCATGCGGCGCCGTCGTTTTTCGGGTTGTCGGTAGGGATTGACCGAAAGGGGTTTCGAGAAGAGATAGTCGCCGCCGAGGTTGCGCATGTAGAGCGTGTAGGCGCACAGCACGTATTCGTCCTGCGCGAGCGTCGCGGGCAGGGGCAGGTAGCCGGCATAGACGCCGCCGCGTTGCAGAATCTTGATGCGGCGCACGAGCAGGTTGTCCGTCGTGCGAAGCTCCACGTAGACGTAGCGGCTCGCCGTGAGCGGTTCGAGCGTCGCGGCGTCGACGCAGTGCGCACGCAGCCACACCGTGTCGCCCGCGATATAGGCGTCGCGGTCGGTCGTCACGTGGATCTTCTCCTGCGGAAAATTACGGATTTGCTCCAAAAACGGGTTCTTCTGCGCGTGCAGCGCTTGGAGCGTTCCCAGCAGGAACAGTGCCGCAGCACTCAAAATGCCCCCCCCCTCCATATCGTATCATAGCTGTTCGAATTGCCTAACTATCCGCAAGATAATAAAAAATTGCGGATCGTGCAAATCGGTAGCGCAGGAAGCGGGGCGGCTCGTGGTGATCTTTTGCTCCGCCAGCCTCGGGGAGCGGCAAAAGCGCGGCGGGAACTCCGTGCGATTATCGACCGCCGATCGGTTTTTCGGGCGGCGTCATGCGTTTGAGCCGTCCGTAGACGTAGACGAAGGCGGGGACGAGGAAGAGGTCGGCGGCGATCCACGCCGTAGGATCGCCGAAGCAGACGGCGATGTAGCCCAGGGCCGGTACGGCCCACAGACTGACCGCCGTGCGGGCGATCATCTCCGAGACGCCCGACAGCATCGCCAGATTCGTGTAGCCTGCGCCTTGGATCGTATAGCGCAGGATGCAGAGCAGTCCGAGCACCGGCAGGAAATAGCTCGCCACGTGGAGGAACAGCCGCGTGTCGGCGAGAATCTCGCTCTGCGACGGATCGATGAAGAGCCGCGCCAGCAGGTCGGAACCGGCCATCAGCACGACGAAGGCGAAGAGTGCGTAGCCGAGCATCAGCCCCGCGGCGACCTTGATGCCCTGCCAGATGCGTTCGGGCTTCACGGCGCCGTAGTTGTGGCCCGTGTAGGTGGCCATCGCCATGCCGAGGCTCTCGAAAGGCGAGATGACGAACATCTTGATGCGCACGCCGGCCGTGAAGGCCGCCACGCAGGCCGAGCCGAGGGCGTTGTTGGCGCTTTGGAGCATGATGCTGCCGATGGCCGTGATCGAGAACTGCAATCCCATCGGCAGTCCGATCGCCAGCAGCGTGCGGGCGTGCCGCGAGCGGAACCGCCGTTCGTCGCGCGTACTGCGCAGAATCTCGAAATGGCGGTGCATGTAGGCGAAGCAGAGCGCGGCTGAAACGCCCTGCGAAACGACTGTCGCCACGGCCGCTCCCAGCACGCCCCAGCCGAGCGTGAGGATGCAGAAGAGGTCGAGCGCGATGTTCAGCACCGTCGAGAAGAGCAGGAACCAGAAGGGCGTGCGGCTGTCGCCCAATGCGCGGATGATGTTCGACAGCAGGTTGTAGAAGAAGGTGCAGGGGATGCCGATGAAGGTGACCAGCAGGTAGAGGTAGGCGTCGCGGAAGATGTTGTCGGGGGTGCGCATCGCATGCAGGATGTCGGCGCACCAGATGCTGGTGACGATCGCCACGGTCACCGAGATGCCGACGGCCAGCCGCAGGGCGTTGGCCACGTAGCGGCGCATGTCGGCGTAGTCGCGCGCGCCGAAGCGCTGCGCCACCGGAATGCCGAATCCGCAGCAGCAGCCGTTGCAGAATCCCAGGATGAGGAAGATCACCGAACTGCTGGCGCCTACGCCCGCCAGGGCGTCGATTCCCAGAAACTGGCCCACGATGGCCGCGTCGACCAGCGAATAGGTCTGTTGCAGCAGGTTGCCCAGCAGCAGGGGCAGCGTGAAATTGAGAATCAGGGGCAGCGCCGGCCCCGTGGTCATCTCCCTGGATGTCGTCATAGTGAAAACCTCTCGCCTAAACCGCAGCAAAGATACGCAAACGGATGCGAAAGTGGTACGTTCGGCCGGCGATTTCGTCCGAAAAACGGCGGGCGGCCTTTCAGAACCGCCCGCAGAGGGTTATCGTGCGTCGCGGCACGAACACGTCTGCCGTCGCCGCAGGGTGCGGATCGCCTCGCCGCCCAGTGCGATGAGCGAGGTGAGCCCCACGATCCAGGCCCACTCCTGCCACGAGAGTGGGACGGTGCGGAAGACCTCGCCGCCCAGTTCGACGATGAGCCATTGCCCCAGCGCGATGAGCGCCAGCACGGTGAGGAACGTCCGGCTGTGCGCGATGCCGTGGCTCGCCGCGCATCCGGCTTCGAATCCTTTGGCGTTGAACAGGTTCCAGAATTGCAGGAAGACGAAGGTCGTGAAGAATACCGTGAGCTGGCGCACGGTGGGCTCGCCCGTCGTGTAGAGCCACCAGCCGAGCATTCCGAGCAGGACGACCACGAAGATCGAGCCGCAGGTGGCGATCGTGCGCACCATCGCCCGCGAGACGATGCTCGCATCGCGCCGGCGGGGGCGTTCGCGCATCACTTCGTGCTGCGGCGGCAACGATGCCATGGCCATGGCCGCCAGCGTGTCCATGATGATGTTGACCCACAGGATCTGCGTCACCGTGAGCGGCATTTCGGTCTCCATGACCGATCCGGCGAGGAAGACGACGATCGCCGCGAAGTTGATCGTGAGCTGGAAGAGGATGAACCGCTGGATGTTGCGGTAGAGCGAGCGCCCCCACATGACGGCCGTTGCGATCGAGCGGAACGAATCGTCGAGCAGCGTGATGTCGCTGGCGTCCTTGGCCACCGACGTGCCCGAACCCATCGAAAGGCCCACGTTGGCGAAGTTGAGCGCCGGCGCGTCGTTCGTGCCGTCGCCCGTCACGGCGACTACCTCGCCCTGCTGCTGCAACAGCCGCACGAGCCGCTGTTTGTCGAGCGGCCGCGCCCGCGAGAGGATTTTCAGCGAACCGATGCGGGCGAGCAGCTCTTCGTCGCTCGCGGCTTCGAACTCGACGCCCGTCATGCGGTTGCGATCCGTATCTTCGGCATCGTTCCACAGTCCGATCTGGCGGGCGATTTCGGTGGCGGTGGCGGCCGTGTCGCCCGTCACGATCTTGACGGCGATGCCGGCCGACATGCACTCCGCTACGGCGGCGGGAACCTCTTCGCGCACGGGATCGGCGATCGCCGCGACGGCCGCCAGGCGGTACGGCTCCTCCGCCTCTTCGATCCGCGAGGCGTTCGTCGGGACGTAGGCCAGCGCCAGCGTGCGCATGGCGCGGCGCTGCATACCCAGCAGTTGTTCCTGAATTTCGGCGGGAACCGTCGCAGCGTCGCAGCGGGCGAGCACCACTTCGGGCGCACCCTTTATGAGCAGAAACCGCTCCCGTGTATCGCATCGCTCAATGAGCGTAGCCATGTATTTGCGTTCGGTCGAGAAGGTCAGCCGGTCGAGAATCCGCACCCCTTCGCGCAGTGCGGCGTAGTCGCCGTTTTCGCGCCGGAGCCATTCGAGCAGCGCGCCTTCGGTGGGGTTGCCCAGCGGACGGCCGTCGGCGTCGAGGAAGGCGGTCGAGTTGGCCGCTACCGACTCGCCGAGCAGCCGCTCGTCGGGAAGCCCGTAGCGGATGATCTCCTGCACGCGCATCCGGTTCTGGGTGAGCGTGCCCGTCTTGTCGGTGCAGATGACCGTCACGGCACCCATCGTTTCGCAGGCGTGCATCTTGCGCACGAGATTGTTGGTTTTGAGCATCCGCCGCATCGAGAGCGCCAGCGAGAGGGTGATGCTCATCGGCAATCCTTCGGGAACGGCCATGACGATCATCGCCACCGAGACCATGAAGCAGTTGAGCACGATGCGCACCACGTGGGGCCACGGCGCATCGGCCAGCCCTTCGACGAGGGAGGCCTTGCCGATCAGAATGACGAAGATCAGCACCGACAGCGCGATGCCCACCTTGCCGATCTGCCGCGAAAGGCGTGTCAGCTGGCGGTGCAGCGGCGTCTGTTCGCCGCTCTGGACGGTCGCCTGTTCGGTGACGCGGCCCGCTTCGGTGGCGTCGCCGACGGCCGTGACGACCATGCGGCCGTATCCGTCGCGCACGGTCGTGCCGCGCAGCAGCCGGTTGGAGGGGTAGGTCGCTTCGGGGTCGAAGAGCTCCTCGTCGACGTACTTCGCCGTTTCGGGTTCGCCCGTGAGCGTCGACTCGTCCATTTGCAGCGATACCGCTTCGACCAGTTCGCCGTCGGCCGGTACCGTCTCGCCCGCTTCGAGGCTTACGAGGTCGCCGACGACGACTTCGCGGCGAGGAATCTCGCGCATCACGCCTCCTCGGCGTACCTTGACGGGCTGCTCGTCGTTTACACGGTTGAGCCGGCGGAACCGCCGCATGGCGTCCCACTCGAAGAGAAATCCCACGCAGGTGGCCAGCAGGATGGCGCAGAGGATGCCGATGGTTTCGGTGAAGTTGCCTTCGAGGAAGGCCATGGCCAGCGACAGGGCTGCGGCGACGAGCAGCACGATGATGATCGGGTCGCGGAACTTCTCCGCGAGCAGCCGCCACGCAGAATCGTCGCGTTGCGGCGTGATGATGTTTTCGCCGTGGGCGGCGCGGCTTGCGGCCACCTCTTCGGGGGTGAGACCTTGCGGGTTGTAGGGGATCATATCCGGTTGTTTTCTGACTTGCAAAAATAATCGATCCGTCGTGCATTCGCGCGGCATGGGGCGAGATTTAACGGTTCGTTAATATCCGCCGTATGTTAACGAATCGTTAAGCCGACGGGAACTGCCGCGTCGAAGCGTCGAGGCGGATGGCGATGAAGAGCAGGATGGTGAAGGCCAGCAGCGACGATCCCCCGTAGCTCATGAAGGGGAGCGGAATACCCATGACGGGCATCAGCCCGATCGTCATGCCCACGTTGACCAGCACGTGGAAGAGCAGGATCGCCGCCACGCTGTAACAGTAGACCCGCCCGAAAGGCTCCTCCTGCCGTTCGCCCATTTTCATCAGCCGCAACAGCAGCAGGCACATGACGCCGAGCACCGCGACGGCGCCCAGAAACCCCCACTCCTCGCCGACGGTGCAGAAGATGAAGTCGGTGTGTTTTTCGGGCACGAAGTTGTATTTGATCTGCGTTCCTTGCAGGAACCCCTTGCCGAAGAGGCCGCCCGAGCCGATGGCGATTTTCGACTGGTTGACGTTGTAGTCGATCCCCTGCGGTTTGTCGACGATGCCCAGGTAGCTCAGGATGCGCTCCTGCTGGTGCGGTTTGAGCACCGATTCGAAGATATAGTCGGTCGCCGGGACGAAGGCCATCGAAACGACGAAGAGTCCCGCCATGAGCAGGATGTTCATCAGCCGCGTGCGGTAGGCGTAGACCGCCACGATCGGCAGCGAAGCGAGCGTCACGGTCAGCAGGCTGCGGTAGATGTCCATCGTGCCGGGGGCGATGAGTCCCATGAACGACGAGAGGACGATGGCCGAGAGCGCCAGCGAGGCGAGGTAGACGATGCGCGAACGCCATCGGCCGTTCATCATCGCCTCCGACACCACGCAGATCAGGATCAGCAGCACCAGCAGCGTCATGGGCGTCAGCAGGAACGAAACGATGAAGAGCGCAGCGATGAGCAGAATCGGGATGCAGAGCCACTTGTTGAGTCCTTCGCGGTAGAGGACGAAGAGGAATGCACCCAGCACGATGCCCGAACCGGTGTCGTTTTGCAGAATGGTGAGCAGCATCGGGATGCCGACGATCACACCCACGCGCAGCAGATCGCCGAAGCGGTTGATCGAGAAGGAGTAGTTGCTCATCACGCGCGCCAGTGCCAGCGCCGTGGCGATCTTGACGAACTCGACGGGCTGGATGCGCAGCGACCCCAGTTCGATCCATGACTTGGCGCCGTTGACCTCCTTGCCGGCGATCAATACGCCGATCATCACCACGATACCTATTATATATAGCGGATAGGCCCACATGTGGTAGTAGCGCACGTCGAGCAGCAGGACGACGAGCGCTACGACGAGTACGGCCGTCACCCACATGTACTGCTTGATGTAGAAGTGCGAGAAAGCGAAGAAATCGGCCGTCTCCTCGTCGAACGAAGCGGCGGTGATGCAGATGCAGCCCGCCGCGACCAGCAGCAGGTAGTAGAGGACGGCCAGAAAATCGACCCCCTGGAACAGACCGCCTTTGATTCTACTTTGCATAGGAGGGATAATGGATTTGCATGTTCTTCACCCTATCGACGAGCCACGGGCGGGTGATCGTGTCGGTGAGGTAGTACTCCTCGACGAGCGAGGCGATCGGCAGGGCGATCGTGGCGCCGAATCCGCCGTTTTCGACGTAGACCGAGATCGCGATGCGGGGATTGTCCTTCGGTGCGAAGGAGAGGAAGGTCGAATGGTCGCGTCCCTGCGGGTTCTGGGCCGTGCCCGTCTTGCCGCAGACATCCCAGCCGTCGAGCCGCGCCATGGTCGAGGTGCCGCCGACGTTCACGCCGCGCCACATTCCTTCGATGATCGGTTTGAAGTGCTTGGGATCGATCATCGTATATTGCTTTTCGTAGAAACGGCGGTCGATCGAATCGCGTCCTTCGATACGTTTGACGATGTGGGGGATGTAGTAGTAGCCCCGGTTGGCCAGGATGGCCGCGAAGTTGGCCATTTGCAGCGGCGTGCAGCCCAGTTCGCCCTGCCCGATCGAGAGCGAGATGACCGTCAGTGCGTTCCACGAACCGTGATAGACCCGGTCGTAGTATTCGCTCGACGGGACGTAGCCCGCCCCTTCGTCCAGAAAGTCGGATTCCAGCTTGCGGCCGAAGCCGAGGCTGTTGACGTAGGTTTTCCACTTGTCGAAGCCGTGTTCGACGTCTTCGTAACGGCGGTTTTCGAGGATGTTGCGCAGCACGTAGCAGAAGTAGGCGTTGCACGAGTTGGCCACCGCCCCGCGCAGGTCGAGCGGCGAGGCGTGGGCGTGGCATTTCATCATGCGGTGGCCGTAGCGGAATCCGCCGTTGCAGGAGTAGCGGTTCGCCGGCGTGAGCACGCCTTCTTGCAGTCCGATGAGCCCCTGCACCAGTTTGAAGGTCGATCCCGGAGGATATTTCGCCTTCACGGCGCGGTTGAACATCGGCTGACGTTTGTTGTAGAGCATTTTCATGTAGTTGTTGCCCCTGTGGCGGCCTACCATTTCATCGGGGTCGAACGTGGGCGAGGAGACCATCATCAGGATCTCGCCCGTCGAAGGCTCGATCGCCACGGCGGCTCCCACCTTACCTCGCATCAGCTCTTCGGTGAAGGCTTGCAGGCGGGCGTCGATCGTCGTGACGATGTAGCTGCCCGGTTCGGGCAGTGAATCGAACATGCCGTCCATGTAGGAACCCTTGACTACGCCGTGCGTATCCTTCTCCATGATCTTCACCCCTTTCTTGCCGCGCAGCTCCTCCTCGTAGGCCTTTTCGACGCCGCTCTGGCCGACGTAGTCGCCCGAACGATAGTCGGCATAGCGCTTCATCTTCAACTGCCTCTCGTTGATCTCGCCTACGTCGCCCAGCAGGTTGCCGCCGATCTTGCGCGGATAGCTGCGTATGGTGCGGTAGACGGTGTAGAACCCCGGGAAGTCGTTTTCGTCGAAGCGCAGTTTCACTTCGCTGGAAATGAAATTGGTCACCATGTAGGGGATGCGGGGGCTCATGCGGGCGTTGCGCAGCGCGCGTTCGAGTTTGGTGCGGGAGATTCCCAGCAGGTCGAGCATTTGCAGCGTGTCGAATCCTTCGCGCGGCAGCTCGCGGTAGATGACCATCAGGTCGTAGCAGGCGCAGTTCTGCGCCAGGTACTCGCCGTTGCGGTCGAAGATTTCTCCGCGCGGCGGGTATTGGACGACGTGCCGCAGCGCGTTGCCGCGCGCCAGTTTTTCGTATTTCGGGTCGATGAGCTGGATGTAGGCCAGCCGCAGGATGATGACGCCGAAGATCAGCAGCACCACCGCTTGCAGCGTGCGCATCCGCACGTATCCTTTGCGGGAATCGATCATATGCGCGGCGAGAGTCGGGAGGTGAATACCTGTGCGATCAGCCAGCAGAAGAAGACGCCGACCGCGGTGCTCACGCCGAGCCGCAGCAGCGTCAGCAACGCGTGCGACCACGAGAGCGCCTCCATGTAGAAGAAGATCGCGTTGTGGAGTACGACCGTCAGGGCGAGGTAGACCGTGAAGGACTTTTCGCCCAGCCGCCGTGCCGAGGGCACGCCGCCGTCGTGGACGTTCTCCTTGCCGCAGACGAAGTTGAGAAGGTGGATACGCACGAAGGCGACGAAGACCGTGGCGATCGTGTTCACGCCGGCGGCACCCATCGTCCAGTCCATGGCGAGTCCCATGGCGAGCCCCGCCAGAAGCATCCGGATCGGTGTGGTCTCCATCGGCAGCAGCGCGATGAAAACCACGTAGACCAGCGGGTTGAGGTAGACGCTCAGCGACAGGTTGTTGAACAGAAAGATCTGCAACAGCGCCGCCACCAGAAACAGAAGTGTGTATTGTAGGGTTCGGTACATAGCTCGGTCGAAAAGTCGGGGCGTGCCCCTCCGGTTTGTGTTAAATTCCCTCTTCCAATTGCCGTTGTTCGTTGTAGTCCTGATTCTTGACGAGCACCACGTCGTGCAGCGCCGTCATGTCGGCGGCCAGGCGGATGCGCACGTCGTAGGCCGTGCGGGTCTCGTTGAGTTCGAACTCCTCGACCGTGCCGATCAGGATGCCGGCCGGGAAGTAGCGCGAGAAACTCGTCGATACGATCGTGTCGCCCCGCTCCACGGCGGCATATTTCGACAGGTCGCGCATACGGACGTGCTCCGCGTCGAAACCGTCCCAGTAGATCGAGCCGAAATGGCCGTCGCCCGCCACCTCGCCGCTGGCGCGGAACGAGGTATTGAGGATCGACACGGCCACCGAATAACGATCCGAACAGCTGACGATGTAGCCCACCATGGCGCCCGAAGGGGTGACGACGGCCGTTTCGGGCGATACTTCGAAATCGCGTCCCTTGTTGAGCGTCAGTAGGTTCTCCTGCTTGTTGATCGAGTTAGCCACGACGCGGGCGGTCGTGTAGCGGTAGGGACCCGCCAGGGGCGATCCCACCGTGTCGAGGGCGGCGAAGAGCGCCTGCTCGCGATAGAACGACAGTTCGTTTTCGAGCGCCGCGACACGTTCGAGCAGGCGTCGGTTTTCGTCGGGCAGGGCGAAGAAGCGCTTCACGCCGCGGAAAGCGCTGTGGATTCCGCCCGCCAGCCGGTTCGACTGCGTGAGGATACGTGCCTGCGTGAAGTGGGAGGAGTGCGCATAATAATTGATCGCCACCGCTTCGATGATGACGAACAGAAGCGCTACATAAGTGCTCCGCAGGAATTCGAGTAGTTTGTACACCTCTCCGGTCAGGGTTTATCGGCGGGAGCTCCGGCGGACGAAGATTCCCGTTTCCGGCAGGGGCCTCAGCCTCCGCCCGCAAACGGGAACTGTTTCGGAGGTCGCCGCGGACCGCTTATTTCATCAGGAACGAGAAGCGGTCGATGTTTTTCAGTGCGATGCCCGTTCCGCGTGCGATGGCACGCAGCGGATCTTCGGCGATATGGAACGGCAGTCCCGTCTTCTCCGTAAGACGTCGGTCGAGGCCCTTGATAAGGGCGCCGCCGCCGGCCAGGTAGATGCCGTTCTTGACGATGTCGGCATAGAGTTCGGGCGGCATCGTTTCGAGCACCTTCATCAGCGCGGCGTCGAGTTTGATGAGCGATTTTTCGAGTGCGTAGGCGATTTCGTTGTAGTTGAGCGTGACGCTCTGCGGCAGTGCCGTCAGCATGTTGGGGCCGGTGACGGTGAAATCCTCCGGCTCTTCCTCCAACTTGGGTATGGCGGCACCGATGGCGCATTTGATCGCTTCGGCGGTGCGTTCGCCGATGCGGACGTTGTGCTGCTGGCGGACGTAGTTCTGGATGTCGGAAGTGAAGACGTCGCCCGCCACGGTGACCGACTCCGAGCAGACGATGCCGCCCAGCGAGATGCAGGCGATCTCGGAGGTACCGCCGCCGATGTCGATGACCATGTTGCCTTCGGGCGCTTCGACGTCGAGTCCCGCGCCCAGCGCGGCGGCCATCGGTTCGTAGATCATGTAGACCTCGCGGCCTCCGGCATGCTCGGCCG
>ERZ824575.1544-NODE-1544-length-21247-cov-8.272886_pt1 | contig 21247 bp, 12 predicted proteins | sample MGYA00519470_ERZ824575 | MGnify/ENA primary metagenome ERZ824575 (study PRJEB31778, sample SAMEA3449170) | human gut metagenome | biome: human gut; feature: human-associated habitat; material: faeces | place: United Kingdom | collected 2010/2012 ...
ACCATGCTGCGCCAAACGGAGACAGTCGATCTGGCGGTATCCGCCGCTGTGCAGGTTGCCACAAAGCGGGCGCAGGAGGTGCAGAGTATCATCGGTGCATGGAGCGATGAACCTATGAACATGTGCCGTACACCCGAAAACCTTGCGCTGCTGGAAAAGGTACGCCAAAGCACGGTGCTGAAGGATATTTCCAAGTATCTGGGACGCTTCCGCGAGATCTTCGCGCAGGCCAAGAAGAACAGCTATGCCTACGGGCGGGGTGAAACCTACTCTCTGGAGTTGGGTAATAATCTGTCCCTTGCACTGACCTCGGAACTTGCTATGCTGGCCACGCCGGAGACTATTCCGCTGTTCCTGCGGAAGTATCAGCAAAAGCAGATCAAGCAGTATCGCCGACGTGAACCTGTCTATAAGGGCATGGGTGATATCATCTGCTGTCTGGATGAGTCCGGATCTACTGAGGGCGAAACTGCAGCATGGGGTAAGGCGGTGGCTATGACCCTGCTGGAGATCGCCGCAGAGAGCCGAAGGAACTTTGCGCTGATCCATTTTGCCGGAAGCAGCAGTTGCCAGGTGGACATATTCCGTCCGGGCGAATACACGCTGGAAGATAAACTGACTGCTGCGGAAACATTTCTCGGCGGCGGTACTAACTTTGAACGCCCCATTCGTGAAGCGATCCATCTGATGGAGTCGGAGGGCTTTGAGAAAGCCGATGTGGTTTTCATCACGGATGGCGAGTGTGAGTTGTCCGATGGCTGCCAGCAGGAATTGCAGGTGTCACAGGCCGTGTATCATTTTACGGTAACAGGTATTTTGTTGGACAAAGGACGAGCTGGCATGGGTTTCAGCCTAGAGCCCTTTTGCCAGAAGATTTACCGAACCAGTGAGCTGACCGGTGATGGTATCATGCAATCGGTGATAAGCTTGCGCGTATGAAAGGATTTGGACTATTCTTTAAAAGAAAGACGTCGGCATTTTGCCGACGTCTTTCTCTGCGTAAAGGGGGGATTTACCAATACTTGGGATAACTGCTGGTGCTCTGCTGATTCTTTGCGTACTCCCACCATGGGACTTGATTCGTGAAGTCAGTCATCTTATCCCAGAACTGGTCGGACAGCGTACCCTTGTTCACATAGACCGTAACGATATAGGTCTTGGCGCTGCCATCCTCTATGATGGCCGTATAGGTCACGGAGTTGGTGAAGTCCACCGTTTCACCGTTACCGGGCGTCAGAGACTTGACGCCGTTGGTGGCGATGACGGGGGTCAGCTTCGTCACATCCGTGCCGCGGGGCATGGTGATGGTGATGGTGTTGGTGGTGTTGTTCACCGCGGCGGCTATGCCGTTGATGGAGAAGCCTGTGATACCCGTGGAGGTCGTCGCGGCAGTCTCCCATTGACAACTGATGGTCACATTACCCTCGGGCATGGTAAAGCGGTTGTTGGTGATCTTCACCGTCTCACCGTCTTTTATCGCCAGCGTGTAGGTCAGCGAATCCGCCACCATCTGATAGCCGCTGTCGGGTGTTACGGTGACGATGATCTCGTCGCCCGCATTGGCGCTGGTGCGGTTGGGGATGATGGTACCGCCCTTGGGCGCGTTCACTGTAATGGTGTACTCACCGGGATTCGGATCGTAATCGGGGATCTCGATCTTCAGGGGTGCGCTCTCGCCGTCGGCTGCCACGACCACGATGTAGACATCACGGGCATCCTCGGTCAGATTGCTGATGGTGATGGTAGTTGCTGTACCTGCATTGGCCAAACCACTGGTAGATTTCTTGATTTCATCCACCGTGGGAGCCGCTGCATTGTGATCCACTACCTTATAGTAGTAGGTGCCTGCCACATTGGAGGTAAACGACACTGTTGCGGCGGTCTTGCTGCTGCGGGTGGCGGAGCCATCGGACAGTAACGGAGAACCGGCATAGACCAACTTAATCGTATAGTCCTTGGTGGCCGTTCCTGCAATTGCCTGGAAAGGAACTTCTTCGCCTACCGGCATCCAGCACACAATGTCACCCTTAGACCAGTCGCCTGCCCAACTGCCGCCGCCATCCATCTGCTTTACTGTTACGCCGGTGGGTGTCACAATTTTCAGAAACAGGCCGGACGTGCCTTCGGGGATCAGCTCAACCGTCTCTGCCGACACGGTGTCGGGAATGGTGATCGTCCACTTGTCGCCGGACGGAACGCCCGTTGCCAGCTCATTACCGGCCTTACCCTGCAGCAGTGCGACAGATGTGATCTCCGATGTTGACTCAAACTCTGCCGTTACCGTGACATTGCTCTTGGGCATCGTGAAAGTACCAACATTGCGGTCAGTCTTATCTGCGGTGACAGCAATGGTCTTCTGCTGTTCGTCCTTCACGATCCAGCTCTTCAGCGTGTAGCCGCTATCAGGAGCAGCGGTCAGCGTGACGGTCGTGTTCGGCTGCGCGGTCGAGTTGGAAGATGTGATCGTACCTCCTGTCGCCTGTGTCAGCACGATGTCATGCCGGGCAGTTTCCTCGGTCTTGTCATTCAAGCATACCCACAAACTAATCTGAGTCCACTCTGTAAGTGTAAACGCGCCGGAATATTCTGTAAAGGTCTCCTCTATGCGAGAACTCCCCGTGCGGAAAACCTCCTTCCGGACTTCCTTGAACACATACTTGTCAGGCTCCTTGACGGTGATAGAAAAGCTGATCAAATCGCCTTTTTTGACCTTGGTATAATTACTTACAGGCGAGCCATTTACCGATACTTTCACGTCTGCAAGACCGGGATAGCCTTTATAATTGCCGCCGCTTCCCTTCATGACCACCCAGTCGAGACTTACATATCGCTCCTTCAGGACTGCCTTTATACGGACACCCTCTGTCACAGACGGCATATTAAACTCAACGCTACTGTTTCTGCAGTCCTCCTCAGGAATAAGCGACACTGCGGCCTCTGTAGCTGTTGTGATCTCCCAGTGGTCGAATTCATAATACTCATCCACGTTTGCAATGGACGCAACAACAGTTGTGCCCTCCTTTGCCGAGGTAATAGCCTTTCCATTCGCTTTGACCTCGATGGCCGCCTTACCTTCTGGATCGGACGTTGCTTGAATCGGCAGCGGCTGAGAATCTGTACTCTTCTCGAATACAGCTGTAAAGGATGCCGCCTTGGTTCCAAACGCAAATTGAGCTATCGGAATCATTTTCTCTTCTGCTGACAGATATGTACTGCCTTCAGCTTCGATCCACTCCTTAAATCTGTAGCCGTCCTTCGGTATCGCTCGCATGACTACATGCGTTGCCTCTTGCTGCGTTCCACCCGCAAGGCATTCCGGGGTAATTTCTACGGTTCCCATGGTTTCATCGTTGGATACAGCCTTGAACGAATAATAACCAAGCTCGTGGAACTTTGCGTTAACTGTGACATCCTCGTTCGCAATAAAAGCGATATACAGTCTGCTGTTCTGTATTCTGTACTGGGAATCCTCATAGCGAACCAGATCTCCCAGCTTATCTGCCGCTGTCGATGTCAGGTCTTCGCAGATATAGGTTGCTTTGCTGTCAACGCCCGCAGGAAATGCCGGATATGTATTCGCCGCGACAAGTATGCCGGTTCCCCGTTCAATATAAAGCGGCCATTTTGCCATTAACCCAGTGTGGCCTGCCTTATAAAGATTATCTAGTTCACCCCGGTTCTTCTTTGCAATTGCTTCATCGACCGTGAGATCCTGGGCATCAAATGTGTAGAACTGGAAGGGATAAATATGAAGTTCCTCATACCAGCCTTCCGAGCCAAAGGCGTTGGGGCGGTCTTTATCCGTTCCCGTGTTGAGGGCATGGAAATTCAGCTCTACCTTTCCTTCCTTGCTTTCAAAGATGGGCTTAATAGTGAAAGCTGCGTCAGGAACGACAAATGTCACAGAATCCTCATAAACATTTTCGCCTTTTACAGTTGCGTCTAGAATGTTCCATCTGTCCAGATAATAGCCCTCGTCTACTTTGGCAAATACAGTCACTGTCTCGCCGGGAGTAAAGACGATCACATCGCCGTTTTTGTATTCCTTGCCGTTATACACCAGCTTGCCGTGCTCTGCATCCACCGTGGCACAGCCGGGGCCTTGGGGAGTATCGCCGGTCTTTTCAAAGATCGGCTTGATAGAGAAGAACTTATCAGGAACGGTGAACGTCACGGAGTCGCCCTCTGTGCTCGTGGGCGTAACGCCCTCAATGGCCCACTCCTTCAGACGGTATCCGTCTGCCGCTGCTGCGGAGATAGTCACTTCCTTGCCTACCTCGAATGTGATCACATCGCCGTCATTGTATGTCTTTTCACCATACTGCACCGTGCCATGCTCCGCCGCCACCAGTGCGCGGCCACTGAACTTCAGCAGAATAGTACCATGCTTCACGTTGCTATGCTTGTCCGTCACCGTGAAGCCGATCTTATAGGCATCAGCGGCATACGTAGTCTGCACACCTTTCAGCGCACCGATCGTTATCTTCTCGGTACTGCCGTTGTCAAATGTGATCTGCGATACATCTTCTGAGATCAGCTTCTGATTTTCAGCATTGTTTGTATGGATCATCAGCTGATCGTTTCTCTTGCTGCCCTGTTCTCTTCCGGTAAACTCTACAAGGATCTCTTCATTCGGATCATTAGACCAGCCCGTGATCTTTGCCGCATCCATCGGAAAACCGGAGCCGACTGCAAAGTGCGGTTCCTGCAATATATCACCGTCATAGCTGACGAAGTGGCCGGCGTCTTCTTTCTCAAAGTGCGCCGTTACGATCAGGTCTGGTATCTCCGGGGTTTCCACAAACTCGGGATACATCTCATCTACGGTTATGGTCGCCGTATTCCCCGTTTTGGTGAGAGCATAGACCATATCTCGTATAGAGCTCATATCTTCAGGAACATCGACCGTCCAGCCATCCAGCCGGTAGCCGTCCTTCGGTGTGGCTGTCAGCGTGACACCTGCTCCACCGGGTACCGCCTTCTCCGCGCTTGCGGTGACTGTACCACCCGCATTACTGCTCTTCGCTTGAATGCCTACGGTCTTCACAAAATTCGCAGTAAGGGTAATAGATTTAGGGGTATCAGTGGTAACAATCAAATTTGTTGTGCTGGCGTTTGGATCAGTAATTGTTACATTTTCCGTATCTACAGTCCATTCCTTAAAAACATAGCCATCACTGGGAAGTGCCACTATGGGAACGCTTACTTCTGGCTCGTCTTCTGTAGCCGCCGGAACCCCATGGGTTCCGCCATTTTGCTTCGGTACCCCGAAAACTTTTACACTTCCACCTATAGCAACAATTTTGACCTGAACTGTCTCCGCCGCCATTATTTGCGCAATAGACACAGGCACAATAATGCATAGCGACAGCAAAAGTGCCAATAGGGGAATGAATCTTTTTTTCATTAAATTCCCACCTTCATTTAATAGTGATTATATTCTCCATCATCGGTCTGATCCTGTTTACGAGAACCGGTGTGTGCTGCGGCTCTCCTGGTGATCGGTTACCGTATTATCTTCAGAGACCTTGTCCCAAAGCTGCTGTGAGGTGCTGCGTTGATACACCACACGAACAACATAATATCGTGTCTCGCTGCCAAGCCTCACGGTATAGGTAAGCGGTGTGGACAGATTCACCACTTCACCGGACACAGGGCTTACCACCGCACCAGCAGGTACAGTGACCGCAGGTACTACCGCAGTTACATCCGTCCCGTTAGGCAGTACAATCTCAATCGTACCAGCGGCGTGATCGATCTCACCGTCTACACCCAGCACCGTGAACTTCTCGATTCTGGCAGAGCTGGACGGTGTTGGCGTCTCTCCGGAGGCAGAGATCAAGCTGCCTGCCGTGTTCGTCACCCGAACCGTATAGGTACGGCTCTCCACATCGCGGCCTGCGACCGTATAGGTGACCGGTGCGGAGAAGTCCTGCTCAGTTCCGGATAGCGGGCTGCACACCGTTGTGCCAGCGCCCAGTGTGATGTCCGGCGCAAACTTTGTGGTAGTCAGATTGCTGTCGTCCACACCAGTCACGGAGATCGTGCCGCTAACGTTGTCAATGCCTCCGTCGTAAACCTTGCCATTGATCGTCAGCGAAAATGCTGTGATGGAGGCTACCGTCTTCGCTTTCACCTTGATGCGATAAGTAGCGTGGTTTTTGCCATCCGCAGAGGTAATGGCAAACTCTGTCCAATCTGAGAGGTCAAGATTCACAGATCCATCCAAGACAGGCGAGGCACTTGCGCGATACGAGATATTGGCGATAACGCGCAGCTTTGTCACATCGATGCCGCTGCTGACCGTCAGCAAAATGTCCGCGCCGTCCTCTTTCACTGTGATGGCCTTGTCCAGAATCTCAAGATTCCGCTGATTGGCGTCTTGCAGGACTATGGTTGAAGTATCAAGCTTTGCGCCTGCCGGATCCACGTCGCCAAGCGTAATCGTGACATAATAGGTTTTTCTGGTCTGGCCATCCTCCGCCAGCACAGTGAACGGCTGGGCCGCACCCTCAGCGAGTGTAACGGGGATCGTTGGAGCCTCCAAAATTGCGCCCGCTGACAAGGTGAAATCAGGCGTTATATTCTGGAGGGGCATTCCCTTGGGCAAGGTAACAGAAATGGTGTTCTGACCATTTTCCTCTCCGAAGACACCTTTCTGACCCTCAATAGAGAATTCCAGTATGTCGGCTTCCGAAGAAAGCACAGTGGAGAAATCATAACGATGATAATACAGATAGTACGGATGCCCCGCTCCATCGTTCTCCAGGAAACCAAGATACCACTGTAAGGCATAACAGGATTCGTATGTCGCCAGTAGGTTGCTGGCAGATTCGCTCTGCACATGCTTAAAACCATCCGGCGTGGAGAACATATCCATCCACTGTGTAAGGATCGTGCGGTCTCTATCACCAAAGCGAGGATCGGTATAAGGGTCAATGCCACAAGAAGCCAATGCGCAAATGACCTGTGCAACAGACTCGCTGTTTACGGTTCCCCAAGAGTGGAACGTGTAGTCTTCACGCATTTCTTTCAAAATGGCTTCGACACCCTCGTCCAGTTTTGCCTTTGTCCGTTCTTCATAACCAGAAACCTCCTGATACGGCGCAATAGCGTACATCAGCATACCGACCATATCAACGTCATAGCCGTCCGACCCATATTCATGATTGAGTAGCTGCTCCAACAAGGACTCCCTGCTTCTCGCCCCATTGGCGGGAAGCGTATAATTGCCCATGTCCAGCGCACACAATGCGAAAATTCTGCCGTTTACACCACCGTCAGTTGTGGACGCAATATTTGCAACGAGGTTGTCTATCTCATTGTTGCTTCCATCCAAAAAGGGCTTGCCGCCGTTATACTTGGCAAGGTTTGAACAATCATACCCTCTTGAGGTCAGGAGCATCGTCAGTCTGGCGATGTCTGTCATTCTACCTTTCGGGCCAACGTTCAAGTCTTTGATCTCTTTGACAATATCAAACCCGTTGTTGGTGTTCGGCCCGTTGTCCTGCGGCAAATTTTCGTAGATGCCAAGCTGCATCCACTCCCAGTCGTCTACCGCGCTCTCCCGATATTTATCGATGATTGCGTCCAACTTAGCCTGATAGGCCGATTTATCAGGATTTTCTATTCGCTGCGTAGAGACCGTTACAATGACTTTGTACGTCCTGGTATCGCCGTTCTGTGCGGTAACGGTATAGGGAACCGGCTCGGTGAAATCCTGAAGTACACCGCTGGCTGGCTCAACAACGGCAAATTCGGAAATTGTGATCTGCGGAGCGAAGCGCTTGGTAGACCCTTCCGGCAGCTCAAGCGTTATTGTCTTTGCATCATCGTCGATCGTGCCTTCCAACGATCCGCAGTAGAAGCTCTCGATTTCATTGCCGGTGGCAGGGGGGACCTTCTTTACAATAACAGAATAAGTCTGTTGGTCTTTTCTATTCTCCGCAGTTACCGTATATTGGATAGGTGTCGTCTCGGAGCGTTCAAAATCCTCACCATTCGGCGTGGTGACGGTCGCGTCATAGGATATGGTATAGCTGCTCTTGAGCGTATTCCAGTCCGTGGCGTAGGGAATCGTTACCGTGATCGTCTTGCCGTCAGCACTCCAATCGATCTGCTCACCCGCCACACCGACGGAGTAGGACAACAGCTCACATTCAGCGGAATCGCCCTGCGTGAAATTTAGCTCATAGTCCTTGTGGTAAGACAGTCCCTCGGTATCTTTACCTGCCTGCGCATATGACGACAGATCCTCAAACAGGCGCAGCTTTTTGGCCTTTGAAAAGTCGATTTGGTCGTTTTTGTCACGCTCTACGGTCTTCCCCTCGGCATCCAGGAATTTATAGCCTGTTCCGGAGCAGGTAATTTGAGGGATCTGTTCCGGCAACCAGTCCGGAGCAAAATGCAATGAGATTGTCGGATGCTCCTCGTCAATGCTCGCCGTGCGGTCATTGATCTGGAAGGAATGTACCGAGAATTCCGGCGCATCCGTACTCGAACTCAGCCGCAAATAGTAGCTGCCTTGTACATAACCGTTAGCGCCGGAGTTATATACCGTGTTTGTCGCAGGATCTCTTGCACTTAGCAGCAGCATTATTCCCGCGCCCGGAGTCCAATTTCCCTTTGTCTCAAAAACGTTGATGGTATTTGCGCGATACTCGATCGAGGACGGAGCCTTTTTCCAGTTCACGCCTTCTGGCAGACATAGAGAATACTCCGACTCAGATACCTTGACCGCATCAACGCCCATGACCTGCAGCGACAGCAACTCAGGCTTTTCAATGCGTGCTTCACAATACTCCCAATAGTATCCTAGCACGTTGGTAAACCATGCGGCTGCCTGTTCTGGAGATAGTCTGCTTCGTTGATTAAGTCCCTGCTGAACCTCAGCAAGCGCATCCTCACATTTGCTGTAGTAATCTTTATATGGATCAAGGAAGCCAATATAGCCTGACCAGTCGCCGGTAGACTGAAGTATTCGCATCAAACAGCGATAGTTATCAATATAATAACCGCCAGCCACGCCTTTTTTTGTTGCGGCAAGGCTGTTATAGAAGTCATCCAATTCATTTCCAAGCAGCAGATCCAGGTACATTTGCGCAGGCTTACTGAAATCCGCCTTGGAATAATCCCGAATTTCAGGGATCGCAATGATAAAAATATCGCACTGACGTCCATCATTCGCGGTCCATGTAACGCGAACCGGTAAATAGTAATTCTTTGTGGGAAGTTTCAACTCCGGTGCGCAATTATTTTTCTCTTTCAGCGTTAATGTTAAATTGTAATCTTCATGTGACGCTGTAGCTGCATCCAGCCCCGGAATCGTTACAATGTAGAAAATGTCTTGCTCCACGGCCGTCTTCTGATACATCGATCCCGCGTCAGGGTATTCATCAGCATAGATTTGAATGTTGGTATATACATTCTTAGGAAAATCCGCGCCGTCATAATAGTCGCTTGGCCAGTAGAGGAACACCCCCAGACCTCCGGTGACGGCATAAGTCGTGACCGGCTGCAGTGACCCTATCAGCACAAGCAATGCCAGCAATACCATCCAAATTTTGGTCTTATATTTTGTGGTCATTTTCTCCTACCTGTTCATAGCATACACACGCTTTATGTTGGTGGGGGATGCCCGCCCCAGAAGGAACCGGGCATCCCCCAAGTGTTAAGGAATAGTTTTTAAGGGCTGTGTTGCTTAGAACATGGGTGCACCCAGATCGTAACCAACATCAGCGGTATACTGCCAAGTGACTACATCACCGGGCATCAGGTAGAAAGAACCTGCGCTAATGGAGGGGTAAATCGCGTCGTTGCCACGTAAAACCTTGAACATCCAGCCGCCAGAGCCGTAAGGGCCACCCCACTGAGGATGAACATACTGACCAGCAGTGTCCTGATTCAGCGCACCAATCTGGGAGATATAACCGCTACTATTGGAAATGTACACGTTGTTAGCAGTGCAAATCTGGGTGATGATATCGGCTGCAGTATAACCATAGCTCAGACCGTTATAAGTTGCGGAGGTATTGCCGTTAAAAGCAGCGTTGGTCTTTTGATATGCGGAGCCAGCTGCCGCACGCTGTTTGGCAGTAGTCGCCTGCATGTACGGATTCGCAGTGGCATCAGCGGCTGTGCCAACATACTTTGTATTTGTAGCCGTCTGATAGAAGTCGTTGGCAGTCGAAAATTCAACGCTAACAGATGCATAGAACGTGGTACCAGTCTTCCATGCGCTAATATAGTACGTCTCCGTCACACCATTGGTGCTGGTCAGAGTCAGCTCTGCAACGCGATTGATGACATTAACATAGGTTGTCACCGTACCGCCGCCGGTATAGGTGGTGGTTCCGTTTTTCAGCGTGCCGCCGGAATACGTTACCTTAATCGGCATGTTAGCCAATACGGAATTGTTAACGTTAGCAGACTCAAGGTGGCAGGAATAGGCTGTAAAGCTTTGACCATTCTTATTAGTGCATGTATACGGGCTGATGGTAAACGCTTCGGTATTGTACTTAATGGACGTGATCGTGTTGTTGCCTGTTGCCGCGAACGCGGGGACGCTGAGACTGAACGCCAGGATAAGCGCAAGAAACAGCGCGGAGAGACCTTTGAATCTCTTCATTTTATTTTCCTCCTCAATAAATTTGTTCCAGGAGCGTGTATTACTCTCCAGCTATCCACACTCCACAAAGAATAGCTGGCTTTTGGGAAACTCGCGCAATGTTAACTACTGCATTGGTACCCTCTCCTACTCCTTAACACTTCTATTTTGATGTTGCCCACAATTATTTATGAGCAACTGGCTGATGCAACAAATACTCTTGTGAGTCCATCAAACTCAAGGCCGATTTCATGTGTCTTACCCTCGGAAAAATCGAGCATGAGCATAATGGGAGAAGCGGCGGCAACCATTGTACCGTCCAATGTAAGAACATCTCCATTAAACTGGATCAGTACGGGGAGGTTCGCCAAGTTCGTATCAGATAGAAACGTGCCCGTGGCATAGTAGTTAGTCTCAATTTCGCCAGTCTGCACATCTTCTATGGAGACTTCCTCCATATCAAAATAGTAATCATAAAACTGCATGGTAACTGTTCCGGGCTGAGTGAGATCATCCGATAGGGATACACGATACTCTACATACTTATCTTTCTTTCCACACCCTGCCAGACACGGCAAAATGCAGAGCACGGCCAGAATCGCACAGCATATCTTTTTCATAAATGCTACCTCCTCACTCAGAGCGGATGGCTTCGTTGGGGCTGATGAGCGTCGCTTTACGCGCAGGCATCCACGCGGCGGCTATGGCTACCGCGCCCGCGAACAATACGCCGCAGACCGCCAGCCACCAGGGCAGTACGCACCGCAGCTCCTGCGACGCGAAGATCACCGGTATCAGCCACTTTGCGATAAAGCTCAGTATCAGACCCGCCGCACCGCCGATCACGCCCACGATCAGAGCCTCCGTCAGGAACATCTTGAAGATGTCGCCCCGGATGGTGCCAAGCACCTTCAATACGCCGATTTCCCGCGTTCTCTCCGTAATAGACATCATCATGGTGTTTGCCACGCATATGGCAGAGATCAGGACAGCGATACCGCCCAATGCACCCAGCATCGCCTGGATCTGACGAGACTGTGTACGCACCGTCTCCAGCATGTCATTGAGAGAGTAGGTGTTCAGGCCCGTGTCGCGGATCAGCTTGACAATGCGCTGCACATCGTTGACATTCTTCACCTTCACCCAAACTAAGTCGTAGGTGGGGCCGTTAGCCTTTTCCTCCGCAGTTTTTGTCTGGGTGGTAGCCCCCATGTTATTGGCGCTGGTCTGCGTCATTTCCTGCAAGCGGTCATAGGACATGAACGCGGCGGTGGCGAAGTTGTTGTTCAGGGTGGAGCAGATACCCGTCACCCGCAGGGTATACAGGTTGCTGGAGGGCAGCGCCCGTCCATCGGTGTCGGCCTTCGGCTCACCGGTCAGGCTGGAGGAATCGAAGGTCATGCGGACAGGTACTTCCAGCAGGTCGATCAGGGCGTTGCCATTCTCGTCCACTGCCAGTTCCCAGTCCTTCGCCTTGTTGGCAAGCCCAGCTGCCACGTCGGAGGTAAACATGACCTCCGGATGCATCCGTGTGCCGTCCTCAGCCATCGTGCCCCGTTCCGGCGTCAGCATGAAGCTCTCCGCCGTGGTCATGTCGATGCCGTAGACGCGCACCATGTTGACGTAGTTGCCGGACACAATGTAGGCGGACTGCTGGTAGACCGGCGTCACCGCCTCTACGCCGTCAATGCCACGGAAGGCCTCCAGTGCCTTGTCGTTCAGCAGCGCTTTTCGTCCGTAGTCACTGGTGGCGGGCGTCACGTCGATCTTGGTCAAACTTCCCATGGCCTCGATGCTCTCACGGTACGCCTGCTCATAGCCCAGTCCTACGGAGATCAGCACCACGATACACATGACGCCTACCGCCATGGAGAGAGCCGTCAGGGCCGTTCGGGTCTTGCGTCGGAACAGGTTCGTACAGCCGTAGTGAAAAAGATCTCTCGGCTTCATACGTTCCCGCCATCCTTATCGCTTCCCGCGTAGGTCAGCGTTTTATCGCCATCTGTGTCAAAGTCATCGTCAAAGTCATCAAAGTCACCAGCGCCAGTATTTGTCGCGCCGGGGCCGATCTCGCCCCGCCGATACCGGATGATCACATAGACAATGACCGCAATGATGAAAAGCACCAGCAGGATCACAATCAGCCACAGCCACCAGCGGCTGCCTGTCCCGCTCTTCTGTGTGCTGACACTATTGGCATCTGCATCCGCAGAGCTTTCCGCTACACTCAGGGGAACGGAAATGTCCTGGGCATACGTCTCTCCGTTGGCATCCTCATATTGCAGGATCAGCTTGCCCACAAACGCGCCGATCTTGGAGAAATTCACCGTCACATCGGCGCTGGTGGAGCCGCCCGCCAGCAGGTCGCCCACATAGCAGGGGGTAGAGGCAGTCATGCCGTCTGTCGCCATCACGCGGATGTTCATGGCCTTGGCCCGGCCCATGTTGGTCAGTGGCACGGAGATGGTGGCCTCCTTATCCTTGCTGGGGGTGCCGTAGACCTCCGGTGTACCGGCCAGAATGTCCATCTTCTGACTGACGGGCAGCATGATGTTCTGTGCCGCCTTGCCGGCCACCGCCTCGGTGGTCTCATAGGTCAGGTTGATGCCCAGCATGGCGGGGCCGACTTCCGCCTCCTGCTTGGCCATGATCTTATACTTCAAGGTCGCCGTGCCGCCCGGCTTGATGGAGTCGGCATAGGCGGTATCCGTGCCGCCCACGCACAGCGTCAGGCCGGGGGAATTGGTGAATACCAGACTGGAGATGATTTTCTTGGCCGTGTCATATTTGGAGTTGTTGATCAGGGTCAGGCGCAGCTCCGTCTCCTCGCCGGCCATCAGGCCGGATACCTCGGTATCGTCCACATACAGCTTATAGCTCTGCACCATCACCGACATGGCGGAGGCGTCATAGCCGTCGATAATGGTGATCTGGGTGGAGAAGCTGCCCTCTGCGGGAGCGCTGTTCTCAAAGTAGGTGGCCTTGAACTTGATGGCCTTGTTGCCGGAGGTGGCAAAGGGCGACACCTTGAAGGTGTAGTCCAGATACTTCACCTCGCCGCTGGCCCAGTAGTCGAAATACTTGCCGTAGTTGGTGGACTCCACCACGAAGGGGAACTCGTCCAGAGAGGTGGATACCACAGGATAGACCGTCACGCTGGTCAGCGTACCGCCCACGTTGATCACGGGGATCCGCATGGATACGGTCTGGTTGGGGGTGCCGGTGGGCACGGTGTAGGAGCCGCCCGCATTGGTACCCGCCACCTGTAAGCTGCCGAAGGAGGTGGTCACGCCGGACATATTTCCGTCGTCCACCACGGTCACATAGGCGGTGATCTTGAAGGTCACGTCCTCGGTGATGGTGGTGCCGTTCACGGCGTCCTCACGCCACACGGTGGCGTTGACCTTGAAGGGCGCGGCATAGCGGCCCTTGCTGGCGAACTCGCTGATCTTGAACTCGAACCACACCTCGGCGGTGGAGTTATAGGACATATCCTTCAGGTGCTGTACGTCGCTGGCATAGATCAGTTCGAAAGGCCAGTTGGACACGCTGGTGTCAGTGGGCACATCGGGATAGATATTGATGTTGCGCAGCATGTACTTCTCGCTGGGCAGGTACTCCTTGTTGACCGCCAGCGGCAGCACGATTGTTACCACCTGACCGGGGACGCCTCTGGGAGACTGCGCACCGGTATCCATCAGAACAAGAGCATTGGCGTCACTGGGAATGATCTTGATGTCAGTGTTGGGCTTTTCATCGTCGATGGGAATACCACCGCTGGAGCCGCTATCATCCTCGTCATCCAGTACGGTCACATCGCTGTCGTCCTCGTTCTCGTAAGTTATGTAAGTTTCCGTACTGTTATCTATCGTATCATCCATGACCTCCTCCGCCATAGCGACGGTGGGCAGCATGGATGCTGTCATTAATACGCAGATCAACAATGCCAATACCCGTTTTGCCGTTTCTCTCTTCACTGTGTGCGCTCCTCTCCGGTGTGGTGATTCTCTGTCTCTATTTTCCCGTCACTGAAATAGACGGTACGATCTGTATAACGCGCCATCTGTGGATCATGTGAGCTGAGAACAAAAGTGGTGTTCCTCTCGCGGAAGATCTCACACAGCAGCTCCATGACCTCCTGGCCGGTGCGGCTGTCCAGATTGCCGGTGGGCTCGTCCGCCAGCACGATAGATGGCTCGGTGATGATGGCCCGCGCGATACTGACGCGCTGCTGCTGGCCGCCCGACAGCTCCGAGGGCCGGTGATCTACATACTCCCGCAGGCCCACACGACTCAGCGCCTGCCGCGCTTTCCAGTTCCGCTCGGCCTCCGATACACCACGAATAGCCAACGGCAGGGCTACATTCTCCAGTGCCGTATACTGGGGCAGGTTGTTGTAGCTCTGGAACACGAAGCCGATATAGCGGCGGCGGAACTTCGTCCGTTGCTCCTCGTCCATGGCTTCTAAATGGTGCTTCCCTCGAACAATGACTTCCCCCTCAGTGGGCGGCTCCAGTCCCGCCAGCATATTCAGCATGGTGGACTTACCGGAGCCGCTGCGTCCCGCAACGCAAACAAATTCGCCCTGCTGTACGGACATATCCACGCCATCCAAAGCACGGACAGTGTTTCCGCCCACGGTATAGTATTTTTTCAGCCCCACCGTTTGTATGATGGTTTTTCGTTCGCTCATAATTCTCTCTCGCTATCTCAAATGTGGAGGGCGGCAATATCTATCCTGTTAGAGCTAACTTGGTCTTAACAAGTCTCGGCTCTCATCCTCATGTGGCACCCAACGCCAGTACGAAATATGCCATTCTGACCACAGGGCGCAGTTCCCCGAAGAATCGGATTTAGAAATCAGTCATGAGTATTTTTCCAGTCTTCGGCACCGTCCATCTTTGCATTCAGGTCGCTGCCAAGGTCGCAAGTATAGTTCCATTCGATTACGTCTCCTGCCTTGACAAAATACGCGCCACAGCCGTAGTTGGGATACCATCCGTTGACCGAATACATCCAGCCGCTCCAGCGCCCACCATCAAACTCGTAAAGGTTATTGATACCATTTATATAATTCTTGCTGCGGTGTTCCATGTGAATCTTGTATTTCTGACACACACGGTTAAGAATATCGAAAACCGAGTCCCCCTGTTCAATCTCCACTGTGGTTACATCCAAAATACAGCCAGAAGCGGGGACGATGCCCGCCCACTTGCTTTCAAGGTGCATGCCATTTTTTACCGCCGTGTCACAGCGGATGGTAATGGTGACGGTATCCTTCTTACTCTCCGGCTTCTGATCCGGTGTGGGTGCGGGGGTGTTGTTATCTTCAGCTTTCTGGTCGTTTTTCTTACTGTCGTTCTTCTTGTCGCCGGAATCCGGCGTTATGGTATTTGTGGATTCCCCGTCAGGCGTAGCAGGAGTGGCCTGATCTGCCTTGCTGCTCTTGTTGCCTTCGGGTGCATCCGAAGATCCCTGAGAGTAGAAATCCGCCACACTGTCAGGCTTGTTCTGTGACGGGGCAGTTGTTGTCTCTTTCTTGCCGAAGCTGAAGGCATCCGTGATCCATGAATACCACGGTTTCTCTTCTTCCGGCTGGGCGGTGTCCTCGCCTACATAGTCTAGATCTAATTCGCCATTGCTGCCGCTGCTGCTTCCGCTCTGGCCGCAGGCGCACAGGCTCAGCAGCATCATGAGCGCCAGCAGCGACGCGATGAAATATCTCAGATTCTTTTTCATGTTATACTCCTTCAGCCCGTATCAGGGCTGTTACTTTTGAGGATGCGGGAGAGGCCGGCAAACCTCTCCCGCTCTATGGGAAAGACTACGGCGTATGCCGTCTCGGTTTGACATGTATTCTTCATGAGGAAGAGGGGGCGGGGCGGCTTAAACCCCGGCCCCCTTATGGAAAGCGAACAGTCTCCGTTCAGACTGCCTCGGCTTGACAGGGGGATGTTTCCGCACAGGCTGCGGTAGGTTCAGCAGCAGGACAGGGGGCATTATCCATAACATCAGCAGCACAGAGCATTTCTGCTACAGCTTCAGCGCATACGATTTCTTGAATCGGAGTCGTCACAGGCTCATTTTCTGCAGCTCCAGTATCTGCCACATTCTCGGCGAGCGAAGCTTCCAAGGCAGCAGCTTTTGCTTCGGCTTCCGCTTTTTTCTTAGCTTCCCACTCTGCTTTGGCCGCTTTTTCCGCACGCTTCTTAACAGCCATTTCGTGCTTTCGCTGATCTGCACGTTCGCGTTTGAGCTGTTTCTTCTTTTTTCGCTCCTCGCGGAATAGCGGCTCTTGCCTTACCTTTTCCTGTTTGTATCGTGCGGTATCTTTGAGCTTACGCATGGACGTCGGCAATGGCAATTTCGCCAATCGCATTGCTGTTTCCCAGCTCCCGAAACGCTCCTCGATGAAACTTCCGCCATCTACTTCGTTTGGAGACGGGCTGTGGCCCAGTGAGAGGGAGCAGCGGTGCAGGTATCGCGCCAACTGCGGCAGCGGAGTTTCCGCATGCCGTTCGGCAAACGCTGCATCACGCTCTTTTAATGCCGCTTCGGTTCGTTTAACGATCTGATTTTGTGCCCACGCTTGAAAGTCGATAGGGGCGCCATTTCGGCTGGACATAGCTACACTCCTCCTTATCATGAAAAAGCGCCGGACATCCCCCTCACTTGAGAGATGACCAGCGACGTTTTGGCAAGAAAAAGCACTGACAACCTGTGTCAGCGCGCACTCCTGCCCTCGTCACAACGAGAGAGCGCCGCTGTGTAGTCCAAAGATTCTCGACCGTGCAATTCTTCTGCCTTACACCACAAGGCTTTCGCCTCACGTACCTGACCTACCTTCTCAGAAGAAATCCTTCCAATGGCGGTATTACCCAACAGCTTTCGCTGTTTCGGTCATTCCATAGTGCTCACAGCGCCGACCGCGGTGGGTTTCAAACCCAAGTTCCTTTTAGGCTGCTGCCTGACTTCACCGGTAAAAGAAGTCTTTACGACGCACAGCCGCACGGCGTCAACGAATCATATTTACTTGTCTGATAAAAATGAATTATACTGTTATGATATGTGCATACTGAAAGATGCCGCCACACCATATTGCATTTCGTAAATCAGTTTTAATTCACGATAGCATGTACGTTCATATCTTGTTCATTACTATACCTTGAATTGCCAAAAAAGTCAACGGAAAAACCGGAAAATCTGTGAAAAAGCAAAAATTTTCTACAAAGCTGTCAAAGCAAATGCTTGCAGTATCCACGAATTGGGAACTGTGTATCGGAACCGTTGTATTACCTCGTTTTTTAGCCGTCAAGAATATCGTCAGGAGGGAAGCGTATGCCACGTCGCGGAGAGAACATCTACAAGCGTAAGGATGGCCGGTGGGAAGGCCGATATATTCGCGGCCGGACACCTGCCGGAAAAGCGGAATACGGCTATGTTTATGCCAAAAGCTATGCAGCCTGTCGTGAGAAGCGGCGGAAGATGGAGGGAAACATACCTCAGAAGCCCATCTTGACAGGCGAAATGTCTGTGGCCCAGGCGGTTGCGTTTTTTCTGTCAGACCGACGCGGTGAACTGAAGGCTTCAACGGTCGGGCGCTACGAGTATATGGCAAATCACTATATCATTCCGGAGCTGGGGACAATCCAACTCCGCCACTTGACGGCGGAAAAACTTTCTGCGTTTTTCAGACGTCTCCAAGACGCAGGATTGTCATGCAAAAGCGCAAGGGATATCGGCGTGCTGCTGAAAACGATTTTCAAAGTCGTGAAAAAGAAATGCCATTGCGATTGCCCCGGCAGGGATGTGGAACTGCCCGCATATCGCGGGAAAAAGATCGAAGTATTTTCCGATCACGAGATAGCACTGCTGGCGCGGAATATCCTGGAGACTCCGGACATCACGGGGCTGTGTATCCTTCTGGTGCTGAACACGGGGCTGCGACTTGGCGAGATCTGTGCCCTGCGAAAAAGCGACATCGACTACCGCTCCGGCTTTCTGCGGATCGAGCGCTCTGCGGCCCGTGTCCGGGATGCTTCCGGGACACATCTGGTGGTGCAATCCCCGAAAAGCGGCAGTTCTGTGCGTCTTGTAGCCATTCCCAATGATATGCTGGCGTTGTTGGAAACGACCACCCAGAGCATCCGGAGAGACAACTATCTGCTGACTGATTCGGACACGCCGATGGAGCCGCGCACACTGCAATACCGGTATCGGAAGCTGTTGGAGCGCTGCGGTATCCGCTACCGGAATTTCCATGCCATGCGGCACACCTATGCGACTCGTTGCATGGAAAATGGCGTGGATATTAAGAGCCTTAGTGAACTCCTGGGCCACGCTGACATCCGGACGACTTTGCAGACGTATATCCACTCTTCTCTGGCCCACAAAAGGCAGGTGGTTCAGAGTATATGTTTCTTGCCCGTGGAAGGTGCATGCGGCGGTTTAGTTCCGTCAAAAAATCCCGTCAAAAAAATTGAAATATGCTGTGCTGCCAAGGATGCGAGCGCGTGTTTCGTGAATTAAAACTGATTTACGAAATAAAGGATCTTTCTTGATGCAGCCGTAGGCACAGAAGCCTGCGGTATTTTTCTTTCTATCCCCCCAATGCATTCCACACTATACTGTGATAATATCACATTTTATGTCCGGCATTAAGGCTGTTTGAGCCCGTCGATTGGGCTCGTAGTCAGCTTGAGGGGATCTAAAATCAGCACAGGCTTATGCGCCGAATCCACTGCATAGGTCAACGCCCGATCTTCGGCATCATTCGCAGCAGGACCAGCCAGATCATAGACACCCAGCACTACATCTGCCAAGTCGATGATCTTCTTGTAGGCTCGAAGCTGCGTGTCCTGCGCTCCGACTTCACACACGACGGACATATAAGTGCAGTTGATGAGCATATCAAAATACCGTTCCCGCAGATAAGGAGCCCACTTGGTAGCTTGCTCCTCATGTGGCGTGTAGCAAATGAGAATCAAGTCTCGGTCAGTTGTACGCAGGCCATTGATGATCTCAGCGGCGTACAGCCCCACGCCGTAGTCACAGGCGGTCAAAAATTGCGACACGCCGCTCTGGCGCAGCACCATGATCTGCTGCGCCAATTCGATTTTCAATTTTCGGCAGCGGTCATCTTCTTCGTCAAAGCCCCACGGAAATCGCATAGGGTGCTGCCCGATGATGGCACAGCGTATCGGCTTATCCATACCTTCACCCGCCTTATTTGTAGTCTATTAGCTTACAATTCATATTCTAACAGTCGCTATTTTTCGCGTCAAGGAAAATGTAAGCTATAAGCGCATAAATAAAACGCTTTAGGCATACAGACGGAGGCGACACATGGATAAGAAGCTGCTTGGCAAGAGGATCAATATGGCGCGCAAGGAGCGGGGCTGGACAGGGGAACGGCTGGCCGAAACGTGCAGCATCAACGCCACCTACCTGCGGCAGATCGAGGCAGGCTCAAAAGTTCCCAGCCTGCCGGTGTTCGTCTCGCTCTGTCAGGCGCTGAACGTCTCTCCAACGTATCTGTTGGTGGAGGTATTGCCGCAACAGGGCAATCAGGACATGGATGCGCTGCTGGAGCTTCTGCAAACCGCCACGCCGAAGCAGTTGAACATGATGACCTCCATGATTCGCAGTGCGTTGGAAGCATCAAAGGAATAGCATCGACAAACGTAAAAATAGAGGGCAGAGGAATTTCCTCTGCCCTCTATTCATCTCCATACCACACCGGCCTTGCGGCTGCCTCGAAGCCGGTTCGACGAGAGATTGCCACACCGCCTGTGCCGGAGGCACAATGCACCACCAGCAGGCGACCCAGCCAGTCGCGGCCTGCGGCGATACCGACGTGTTCATCCTCCGGATAGAACAGCAAGTCCCCCGGCTGTACTTCGTCCCACTCTATGTCCACGCAGTTGCCGTGCTGCTCTGCTGCCCCGCCGCCCTGCCCGATCACATACTCGCCGCCGCTGGCGTTGTAAAACGCCCAATCCACGAAGCCGGAACAGTCAAGGCCGTAGGGTTGCTCCGTGCCGGTGGTGGCGCTGCCCTCGGCTGTGACCTCCGCCAACTCGCCCCAGCGGTCATCCCAGCCCAGCACCAGCGATTTGCCGCCCCAAAAGTAATCAACTTTCTCCACCAGCGCCAGCGCATAGGTGACAACCATGCGCCGCTCCATGGAAAGATCATCCGGCAATCGTTCCCACACCTCCATGGCCTCGCCGGCGGGTTCCATGGTGTGGCTGTCCGCCACAACGCCTGCCGGTGACAGCGCCGCCGCTACCGCCATCACCGGCAAGGCCAGCAGCAGGAACAACACCACACCACCGCCCGCTGCGGCTATCGCCTCAATACCGGCGCGGATGGTCTTGCCTGCCGCCTGCGCCATCTGCTCCAGCCGCTGTCCTGCTTTGCGGGCGGCGGCTTTCGTCTGCTGGAGCATCTGCCGCTGGGCGGCGCGCCGGGTGTGCTGCTTTGCCCGCTGTTGGGCGGCGGTCATAGCAGTCGCAGGCGGTTTTTTGGCCGGTTGGCGCGGCACTGTTGTGGTGCGCGGTATCTCTGCTGTTGTTCCCTGCGCGGCGGCGGGCTGCTCCGTTGACCGCCACATATCCCGTTGGCGCACCTGCGCCGCCG
>ERZ824575.1556-NODE-1556-length-21126-cov-9.509943_pt1 | contig 21126 bp, 18 predicted proteins | sample MGYA00519470_ERZ824575 | MGnify/ENA primary metagenome ERZ824575 (study PRJEB31778, sample SAMEA3449170) | human gut metagenome | biome: human gut; feature: human-associated habitat; material: faeces | place: United Kingdom | collected 2010/2012 ...
TGGTGGTCACCATGATGGGATCGGCCATCAGCTTTTTCCGGTCCAGCGCCGCGCTCTGGGTTCTTGCCATAGACAGCTCCTTTCTCATCCCGAAAGGAATGGTAAGTTGAAATTCAGAACAGTAAAAAAACAAGCGGGGCGGCGGCACATGCCGCCGCCCCGTAGAGGTTGCTGGGTAATAAAACCGTTATGTACTGTTGTCAGATCACTCGGTCTGGAAACGGCCGGTATCGGTGGTGTTGGCGCCGGCGGCGGCCAGAGCGTTCATGACTTCCTCAACATAGGTGGCGGTGTTGGCCTTGGCATCCTCGAAGTCATACTCCATGACGTTGTCGGGATCCAGACCGAACTCAGAAGCCTGAGAGGGCTGCTCGGCGTTGTCGATCACCAGGAACTGATAGGAGCCGTTCTTGGCAGCCAGCTCAACGCACTCGGGGGACAGCGCGTACTCGATCCACAGCTTGGCAGCGTTGGAGTGGACAGCGCCCTTGAAGATGGCGGTAGCGCCAACCTCGAAGGAGGTGCCGCTGGAGGGGATCACCAGGCCCACGTTGGTGTAGCCGTTGTCCACGATCTGGGTGATGCCGTCATGCAGGAAGCCGATGCCCACGATGCACTCACCGGTACCAACGTTCTTGCTGGGGCCGGAGCCGGACTTGGTGTAGACCTCGATGTTCTTGTCCAGATCGACCAGGTACTGGATGCCCTCGTCATGGCCCATCTTCTGGATCATGGTGTTGACAACCAGCTTGGCGGTACCGGCGGTGTTGTAGTTGGACAGCCAGATCTCGCCCTTGTACTCTTCCTTCAGCAGGTCAGCCCAGTCAGCGGGCGCTTCCTGATTCAGGCGGGCCAGCTCGTCGGTGTTGACCATGAAGCCCAGGATGCCCTTATAGATACCGAACCAGTTGTTGTCGGCGTCCTTGTACATGTCGCTGATCAGGTGGGAAGCGTTGACAGCCTCATAGGGCTCCAGCAGGCCTTCCGCGGCGCACATGTTGTAGGGATCGGTGGTGCCGCCGAACCACACATCGGCGGAGGGGTTGCCGTTCTCTTCTTCGATCTTGGCCTGCACCTCACCGGTGGACAGACGCTGATAGGTGGTCTTGATGCCGAACAGATCCTCGAAGTGCTGGCAGGCAGCGGCCAGATACTCTTCCTCGCAGGAGCCGTAAACGACCAACTCGCCCTCGGCCTGAGCGTCAGCGATCAGGTCCTCCATGCCGGCGAAGTACTCAGGATACTGAGAGTCGCCGTTGTTGTCACCCTGCTGATCGTCAGCAGGCGTGTTGTTGCCGCCGCAGGCTGCCAGAGACAGAGCCATGACCAGCGCCAGCAGAAGTGCAAGAAACTTCTTCATAACAAATGATCCTCCATGTAAAATTTTCCGTTCCGGCGTGAACCGCCGGATGGAACAGCAATTATTATAGACACGTCCTATTTGTTTGTCAACAATTCACATAGCAAAAGTGAAAACGTTTTCAGTATTTTTTACATATCTGACAAAAACAAGGCGTCAAATGTGGCAGAATGACCATGGCGCAATGGGAAAATTGGTGTTGCAATCCCGCATAAGCGTGGTAAAATATCATATTAACTCATATAAAAAGTTAGGAGGAATGGCTATGCTGACAGGACTGAGCAGCTATCTGCCGGAAAGCACCCTGACACTGTACGATAATCTGGAGTTTCTGATCCGTCTGCTGCTGTCGGCGGGCCTGGGCGCCCTGGTGGGCCTGGAGCGCAGCAAGCGGCAGAAGGAGGCGGGCGTCCGCACCCACTGCATCATCGCCTGCACCTCCGCCCTGTTCATGATACTGTCCAAATATGCCTTTGTGGATACGGCCATCGGCGCCGACGGACTGCGGGGCGCGGACCCGGCCCGCATCGCCGCGCAGGTGGTCAGCGGCATTTCCTTCCTCGGCGCAGGCGTCATCTTCAAAAACGGCAACTCCATCCGCGGCCTGACTACGGCGGCGGGCATGTGGGGCACCGCCGCCATCGGTATGGCGGTGGGCGCGGGCATGTACTGGCTGGGCCTCATCGAGGCGGCCATTCTGGTGGCCATCCAGATCATCCTGCACCGCTTTCCCGTGGGGGCCGACGCCCTGACCACCCAGGAGATCCTGGTGGAGATGGAGGACACGCCGGAGCTGCAGGCGCAGTTCGACGCCCTGCTGCAATCCCACAACGGTCAGGTGGTGGAGAGCAGCCTCAGCCGGGACGAGGGATATCTCCGCATGGAGATCACCGCCAAGCTGGAGCCGCCCATCACCCATGACGAGGCGCTGGCCTTCATGAAGGACAACAGCGGCGTCCGGAAGGTATCGGTATAAGTTTCACAGGAAGATACTATATAATACGGGGAGGAGACACAGATGAAACGTTCGGAGATCAATCGCGCCCTGCGGGAGATGGAAGCCATGGTGAAGGAGTACCGGTTCTCTCTGCCGCCCTTCTGTCATTTTACGCCGGAGGAGTGGGCCAGTAAGGGCCACGAGTATGACGAGATCCGCCACAATATGCTGGGCTGGGACATCACCGACTACGGCCTGGGGGATTTTGATAAGGTGGGCTTCTCCCTTATCACCCTGCGCAACGGCAATCTGGCCATGGCGGACCGGTATCCCAAGACCTACGCGGAAAAGCTGCTGTTCCTCAAGGAGGGACAGTATTCCCCCAACCACTTCCACTGGCACAAGATGGAGGACATCATCAACCGGGGCGGCGGCACGCTGCTGATCCGGGTGTATAACTCCCTGCCCGACGAGGAGATCGACCGGGAAAGCGACGTGACCGTCCACATGGACGGCGTCACCCGTACCGTGCCCGCCGGGACGCAGCTGCGGCTGGAACCGGGCATGAGCATCTCCATCCAGCCCTATCTCTATCACGATTTCGAGGTGGAGCCGGGTACCGGCAATGTGCTGATCGGCGAGGTCAGCCAGTGCAACGACGACAACACCGACAACCGGTTCAATCCTCCCGTGGGCCGCTTCCCGGCCATCGAGGAGGACGAGCCGCCCTGCCGCCTGCTGTGCAACGAGTATCCGGAGGCGGCGGAATGAGCGCCCGGTACGATATCGCGGCCTTGGGCGAGCTGCTGATCGACTTCACCGACAGCGGCGTGTCCGATAGCGGCATGCGGCTTTTCGAGCGCAATCCCGGCGGCGCACCCGCCAATATGCTGACGGCGGCCGCCCGCTATGGCCGCAGGACCGCCTTTCTGGGGAAGGTGGGCGACGACATGCACGGCCTCTTTCTGCGGCAGACGCTGCTGGATGCGGGCATCGACGTGTCGGGACTGGTGATGGCGGCGGACGTGTTTACCACGTTGGCCTTTGTGGCGCTGAACGACAGGGGCGAGCGGAGCTTTTCCTTCGCCCGGAAGCCCGGCGCGGACACCTGCCTGCGGCCGGAGGAGCTGAACGCCGCCGTGCTGGACGACTGCCGGGTGCTGCATGTGGGCTCCCTGTCCCTGACGGATGAACCGGCCTGCGGCGCCACGTTTGCGGCGGTGGATCGGGCGAAGGCCGCCGGAGCGGTGATCTCCTATGACCCCAACTACCGCGCCGCCCTGTGGCCGGACGCAGAGACCGCCGCGCGGCACATGCGCAGCATGGTGCCCTATGCCGACGTGATGAAGCTTTCGGACGAGGAGACGGCCCTGCTGACCGACGAGGCCGACCCTGCCGCGGCGGCAGCGGTGCTGCTGGCCCAGGGCGTGAAGTGCGCCGCGGTGACGCTGGGCGCGGATGGCGCTTTTGTCGCCACGGCGGAGGGTATGCGGGCCGTGCCGGGCTTTGCCGTGAGCGCGGTGGACACCACCGGCGCGGGGGACGCCTTCTGGGGCGGCTTCCTGCACCGGATGCTGGCATTGGGCAAAGCGCCGGAGGCGCTGACCGTTGACGATGCAGCGGACTGCGCCCGGTGGGGCAACGCCACGGCGGCGGTATGCGTCACCCGGCGGGGCGCTATCCCGGCCATGCCGTCGCTGGCGGAGGCGGAAGCCCTGCTGGCGGAGTGAGGCCCATTGGGCAAATCATCTAAGCGACGTAAGAATCTTTTGGCGGAAAAACCAAAATTTTTCCTGCGGCGCAAAAGAGCGATTGACACAAAACATACCCTGTGCTAAATTGAAAGCACAACAACTGAAAAGGGATACATCGGACGATGGGATCGGGAGAGACCGCCGCAGGCGGCGCCGAAGGGGAACGCAGAAGCTCTCAGGCAAAAGGACCGGTTCCGGACGATACTCCGAAAAGGCCGGGCGGCGACACCCGACCACCGAAGGTGCAACTCTTTCCGCTTGCGGGAAGGGGAATCTCTCAGGTAACTCAACGGGGGCACGAAGCTGACAAACGGCAGCTTTGTGCCCTTTTATGCTGCTTAAAACGGAACATTTAAGGAGGAAAAACAAATGAGCGAACTGAAGCGTACCCAACTGTATGACACCCATGTAGCCGCCGGCGCGGAGCTGGTGGACTTCGGCGGATGGGAAATGCCCATCCAGTATCCCAGCGGTATCATTGCCGAGCATCTGTATACCCGTCAGGTGTGCAGCCTGTTCGACGTGTCCCACATGGGCCGCCTGCGCATCACCGGGCCGGAGCGCAAGGCGTTTTTGCAGCATGTGCTGTCCAGCAACGTCAGCGCACTGGATCTGAACATGGCCCAGTACTGCATCATTCCCGACAACGACGGCGGCGCGGTGGACGATGCCTATCTGTACCTCTTCGAGGAGGACAGCTATCTGCTGGTGGTGAACGCCGCCAACACCGACAAGGATCTGGCCCACCTGTACGAAGCGCTGAAGGGCTTCGACTGCCAGATCGAGAACATCACCGATAAGTGGGCCGCCATCGCGGTACAGGGCCCCAAGTGCAAGGAGATGCTGACGGCGATGGCCGGCGGCGCGCAGCTGACCGAGCCCATGAAAAACGCCCTGGGCACCGTCACGCTGGAGGGACACACCGCCCGGGTGGCCAAGACCGGCTATACCGGCGAGCCTCTGGGCTATGAGGTCTACGTCCGCAGCGAGGACGCGGCGTGGCTGTGGAACCGTCTCGTCGAGCTGGGCGCACGTCCCGCCGGTCTGGGCGCCCGCGACACCCTGCGTCTGGAGGCCGCCCTGCCTCTGTACGGACATGAGATGGGCACCGCGCCCGACGGCAGCGTGATCCCCATTTTCGCCGTTCCTCTGTCCAAGTTCGCCGTCAGCTTCGCCGCCGAAAAGGGCGACTTCATCGGCCGCGCCGCGCTGGAAAAGCAGCACGAGTCCTTCGTCAAGCATATGGATCGTGATTTCAGCGACCTGACCGTCCTGCCCCGGAAGATCGCGCCCATTGCCCTGCTGGACCGTGGCGTCATGCGTGCCGGTATGGAGATCTACAAGGACGGCAAGCTGGTGGGCTGGGTCACCAGCGGCACCATGGTGCCCTACTTCAAGAGCGAGGGCGAGGGTCTGGAGACCGTCATTCTGGAGGCCAGCGGCAAGCGTGCCATCGGCCTGTGCTATATCGACAGCGACATCCTGGAGGACGACGCCGTGGAGGTGGATGTCCGCGGCAAGCGGCTGAAGGCCGTGATCCCCGCCCGCCACATGAGCGTGGCCGCACCTCCCTATGCCCGCCCTCTCATCTACGGCATGCAGGAGGAGGAACACAAGGTGGGCAGCGGCGACCGCGCCCCCAAGGCACTGGAGCTGCTGACGAAGGCGCTGGAGAATCACCAGTGGCGGCAGGAGCAGTGCATCAACCTGATCCCCTCCGAGAATACCCCCAGCCGCGCCGTCCGCATCCTGTCCGGCAGCGACCCCTGCTGCCGCTATGCCGAGCATAAGAAGGTGCTGGCCTTCTATGATAAGGACATCTTCTACTATCAGGGCACTCAGTTCATCGACAAGGTGGAGCAGCTTCTGGTGGAGGAGATGCGAGCCTACTTCGGCTGCACCGAGGTGGAGACCCGCACCCTCAGCGGCCAGATGTCCAATATGGCGGTGTTCTCCTCTCTGATGGACTGGAAGAACCGTTTCGACCGGAAGGTGGAGGCCAAGCGCCTGGGCTATGTGATGAACAACCACATCATCAAGGGCGGCCACCTGTCCGCCCAACCCATGGGCGCGCTGCACGACTACATCGCCATTGACCCCGTGACGGAAAAGCCCGCCGTGGTGAACTTCCCCGTCTGCGCCGACAACCCCTATAAGATGGACGTGGAGGAGACCAAAAAGCTTATCGAGCGCTATCGCCCGGAGCTGATCATCTTCGGCAAGAGCATGGTGCTGCACAAGGAGCCCGTGGCCGCCATCCGCCAGTTCGTGGATGAGCAGAAGATCCCCACCACCATCATGTACGACATGGCCCATGTGCTGGGCCTCATCGGCGACCACTTCCAGAACCCCTTTGCCGAGGGCGCGGAGATCGTCACCGGCTCCACCCACAAGACCTTCTTTGGCCCGCAGCGGGGCGTCATCGGCGTCAACTACAAGGAGGAGGATCTCAAGTACGGTCTGTGGAAGACCATCGAGACCCGTACCTTCCCTGGCAGCGTGTCCAACCACCATCTGGGCACCCAGGTGGGCATGCTGATGGCCGCCTATGAGATGAACCAGTTCAAGGATGCATATCAGAAGGCCGTTATCCAGAATGCCAAGTCCTTCGCCCGCAGCCTGAAGGCCGAGGGCCTGGACGTGATGGGCGACCCCGCCATCGACTATACCGAGACCCATCAGGTCATCGTCTCCGTGGGCTACGGCGAGGGCGCGGAGATCGCCAACCGCCTGGAGCGCAACAATGTCATCGTCAACTATCAGGCCACCCCCGACGAGGAGGGCTTCACCGCCTCCGGCGCGCTGCGCATGGGCGTCAGCGAAATGACCCGCTTCGGCTTCGGCGAGAAGGAGTTTGCCCAGCTGGCATCCCTGATGGCCGACTGCATCCTGCGGGGCAAGGAGATCGGCCCCGATGTGGCCAAGCTCCGCGCACAGCATCTGGAGATGGGCTACTGCTTCAACGACGCCCAGTTCGAGGACGCGCTGGAGAAGCTGGCGGAAAAGACCGGCCTTTAAGAAATTAAATCCATGGGCAGCGCCGCACGCGGCGCTGCCCCACAAAAACCAAACCCTATCAGGAACAAATAAAATTTGGAGGTAAAGTATCATGTTGTTTCCCGCTGAAATGAAGTATTCCAAGGATCACGAGTGGATGAAGGAAGAGGACGGCGTTGTGGTGATCGGCATTTCCGACTTCGCGCAGGACGCACTGGGCGACGTGGTGTTCGTGAACCTGCCCGGCGAGGGTGACGAGGTTACCGCCGGTGAGGCCTTCGGCGATGTGGAGTCCGTCAAGGCCGTGTCCGACCTGGTGTCCCCCGTGACCGGCACTGTGTGCGCCGTCAACGAGGATCTGCTGGATGAGCCGGAGCAGCTGAACAAGGCGCCCTATGACGCATGGCTCATCAAGGTGGAGAACGTGACCGGCACCGAGGAGCTGCTGGACGCCGCCGCTTACGAGGCCTTCTGCGCACAGGAGGGCTGATATGGGAAGCTACATCCCCTCTACGCCCCAGCAGCGGCAGGAGATGCTGAAGGCCATCGGCCTTTCCTCCTTCCGTGAGCTGTACGGTGATGTCCCGGCGGAGATGTATCTGGATCGTCCGCTGAACATCCCCTCCGGCATGAGCGAGCTGGAGGTGGGCCGGGCCGTCCGCGCCATGGCGGACAAGAACCGGGTCTACGACGTAATTCTCCGGGGTGCCGGCGCTTATGACCACTATATCCCCAGCATCGTCAAGTATATCCCCGCCAAGGAGGAATTCCTGACGGCCTACACCCCCTATCAGGCGGAGATGAGCCAGGGGCTTTTGCAGTCCATCTTCGAGTATCAGACCATGATCTGCATGCTGACGGGCATGGACGTGTCCAACGCCTCCGTCTATGACGGCGCCACCGCCGCCGCCGAGGCCGCCGCCATGTGCCGCGACCGCAAGCGCCGGGTGACGCTGGTGTCCGCCGCGGCCCACCCCGACACCATCAACACCATCCGCACCTATTGCTACGGCACCGGCGACGAGCTGCGCGTCGTCCCGGAAAAGGACGGCAGGACCGACCTCGACGCCCTGCGGGAGATGCTGACCCCCGACGTGGCCAGCTTCTATGTGCAGCAGCCCAACTTCCACGGTCTCTTCGAGGAGGCGGAGACGCTGGGCACGGCCGTCCACGAGGCGGGCGCGCTGTACGTCATGGGCTGCAACCCCATCGCGCTTGCCATCATGAAAACGCCCCGTGACTGCGGCGCGGATATCGCCGTGGGCGAGGGTCAGCCCCTGGGCCTACCGCTGGCGGCGGGCGGCCCGTATCTGGGCTATATGGCCACCACCGAAAAGCATATTCGTAAGCTGCCCGGCCGCATCGTGGGCGAGACCACGGACGCCGAGGGCCGCCGGGCCTATGTGCTGAGCCTGCAGGCCCGTGAGCAGCACATCCGCCGGGAGAAGGCCAGCAGCAACATCTGCTCCAACGAGGCCCTGTGCGCCCTGACGGCAGGCCTCTACATGTCCACCATGGGCCCCGACGGCATGGCCCAGGCGGCGGAGCAGTCCATGGCAAAGGCCCACTATCTGGCGGAGGCTCTGTGCGCCGTGGACGGCGTGAAGCTGCGCTATGACGGCGACTTCTTCCATGAGTTCGTCACCGATATGCCCCGGACGGAGGAGGTCCTGTCCGCCCTGTCCGAGGCCGGTATTCTGGGCGGACTGCCCGTGGACGGCGGCATCCTGTGGTGCGCCACCGAAAAGGTGACGAAGGATGCCATGGACAAGACCGCCACCATCGTGAAGGAGGTTCTGGCAAAATGAAGCTGATCTTTGAAAAAAGCGTTCCTGGCCGCCATTGCAGCCTTCTGCCCGCCTGCGACGTGCCTGAGGTGAAGCTGCCCGCTTCCCTGCGGCGTGAGACCAAGCCCGCTCTGCCGGAAATGAGCGAGACGGATATCTCCCGCCACTATACCGAGCTTTGCCAGCAGGTTCACGGCGTCAACTGCGGGTTCTATCCCCTTGGCTCCTGCACCATGAAGTATAACCCCCGCATCGACGAGGAGGTGGCCGCGCTGGAGGGCTTTACCGCCGTCCATCCGCTTGCCCCCGCCGCCGACCAGCAGGGCGTGCAGGAAGTGCTGGACACCGCCAAGTCCTACCTGTGCGAGATCACCGGCATGGACGACATGACCTTCCAGCCTGCCGCCGGTGCCCACGGCGAGTTCACCGGCGTGCTGCTGATCAAGCAGTATCACGAATCCCGGCGCGACCACAAGCGCACCAAGATCATCGTGCCCGACAGTGCCCACGGCACCAACCCCGCCACCGCCGCCATGTGCGGCTATCAGGTGGTGAACATCGCCTCCGGCCCCGACGGCTGCGTGGATCTGGACGCGCTCCGGGCCGTGCTGGGCGAGGATACCGCCGGTCTGATGCTGACCAACCCCAACACCGTGGGCATTTTCGACCACAACATTCTGGAGATCACCCGCCTTGTCCACGAGGCAGGCGGCCTGTGCTACTACGACGGCGCCAACCTGAACGCCGTCATGGGCGTTGTCCGCCCCGGCGACATGGGCTTTGACTGCATCCACATGAACCTGCACAAGACCTTCGCCACGCCTCATGGCGGCGGCGGCCCCGGCGCAGGCGCGGTGGGCTGCAAGAGCTTCCTGTCCCCCTTCCTGCCCCACAGCGCGCTGGCGGAGGAGCCGGGCCACATCCAGGTGCGGGGCTTCCGGGGCAACTTCCTTGTGGTCGTCCGGGCGCTGGCCTATCTGCTGACGCTGGGCCGCGAGGGTATTCCCGAGGCCGCCCAGAACGCGGTGCTGAACGCCAACTATCTCATGCACCTGCTGAAGGGCACCTACACCCCCGCCTATGACCGCATCTGCATGCACGAGTTCGTGCTGGATCTCAGCGACCTGAAGAAGGCCACCGGCGTCACGGCGCTGGATGTGTCCAAATCCCTCATCGACGAGGGTATCCATCCGCCTACGATGTACTTCCCGCTGATCGTCCACGAGGCGCTGATGCTGGAGCCCACCGAGACGGAAGGCCCCGAAACGCTGGAGCACGCCGCCGATGTGCTGCGGGCGCTGTATCAGAAGGCCCACACCGACGCGGAGACCATGCATACCGCGCCCCACCATATGCCCATCGGCCGTCCCGACGAGGTGAAGGCCGCCCGGCATCCCGTGGTGCGCTGGCAGCCGGAGGAATAAGTATGGACTATCAACTGATCGTCATCGGCGCAGGCCCCGGCGGCTATACCGCCGCGCTGCGTGCCGCGGCGCTGGGCCTGCACACCGCCGTGGTGGAGTGCCGTGAGGTAGGCGGTACCTGCCTGAACCGGGGCTGCATCCCCACCAAGACGCTGCTCCACGCCTCCCAGGTCTACCGTGACGCGGTGGACGGCGCGGCCATGGGCGTTCACGCGGCGGGCGCCAGCTTCGACATGGGCGAGATCTTCGCCTATAAGCGCGGTGTGTCCGAAAAGCTGCGCAGCGGCATCCACGGACTTCTCAAGTCCGCCAAGGTCGACCTGATTGAGGGCGTGGGCCGCATCGCCGCGCCCGGCGAAGTGGATGTCACCGCCGCCGACGGCACGGTGAACCGCTATACCACGGAGCGTATCCTCATCGCCACAGGCTCCGTCAATGTCCGGCCGCCCATCCCCGGCCTTGATCTTCCTGGCGTGATGACCTCCGATGAGCTGCTGGAGGGCTGCGACCGGCTCTATGACTCCCTGATCATCATCGGCGGCGGCGTCATCGGCGTGGAGTTCGCCACCTTCTACCGCAACCTGGGCTGCGCCGTCACGCTGGTGGAGGGCATGGATCGTCTGCTGCCCAACATGGACCGCGAGTTGGGCCAGAATCTCCAGCAGATCATGAAGAAGCAGGGTGTCGAAGTCCTGACCAACGCCATGGTGCAGTCGCTGGAGGAGACGGAGAACGGCCTGGCCGTCCATGTGGTGCAGAAGGGCGCGGAAAAGACCGTCGCCGGCGAAAAGGTGCTGTGCGCCATTGGCCGCCGGGCCTATTGGGACGGCGTGTTCGCTGACGGCCTGACCCCCGAGGTCCGGGGTAAGAGCTTGCAGGTGGACGAGAATTTCCAGACCAGCATCCCCGGCGTGTACGCCATCGGCGACGCCTCCTCCGCGGTGCAGCTGGCCCATGTGGCCGCCGCCCAGGGTACCGCCTGCGTGGAGCGCATGTGCGGCGTTCAGGATCACATCGACCTGAACGTGATCCCAAGCTGCATTTACAGCGCGCCGGAGATCGCCGTGGTGGGCATCACCGAGGCCGAGGCCAAGGAACGGGGCATTCCCGCCGCCGTGGGCAAGTGCACCATGTTCGGCAACGCCCGCACCGTCATCGAGGATCCGGGCCGCTGCTTCATGAAGATCGTGGCCCACGCCGAGACCCACGAGATCCTGGGTGCATCCCTCATGTGCCAGCACGCCAGCGACATGATCAGCCAGATCAGCGCCGCCATGGTGAACCGCCAGACGGCGGAGGAGCTGCGCCGCGTCATGCGGCCCCACCCCTCCTTCGAGGAAGCTATGGCCGAGGCGCTGGACGCCCTGGCCGCCAAGCTGGGCTGACCGAAAACCGCATAGCAGGAGCGCCGCGGCGATGCCGCGGCGCTCCTTTGGCGTCCGGCGGCGCAGATGGAAGGAATCAGAAAATTTAAGGTGAAATTATGACGCAGCTGACCCAACAAGGGCTTTCTTTTGCCGGGAAAATGTGGTACGCTGTAACGCAAGAAAAATGCGAAAAACCAAGGAGGGATCTCATGGAATATCGGGTGGAGCACGATTCCATGGGCCAGGTACAGGTTCCGGCGGATCGGTATTGGGGGGCGCAGACCCAGCGCTCACGGACGAATTTCCCCATCGGCGTGGGGATCGAGACCATGCCGGTGGAGATCATACACGCCTTCGGCGTGCTGAAAAAGGCGGCGGCCATGGCCAACCACGCCCTGAAGCCGGAAAAGATGACGGCGGAAAAGTGTGACGCCATCTGCCGCGCCTGCGACGAGATCATGGCGGGCACGCTGGACAGCCACTTCCCCCTGGTGGTGTGGCAGACCGGCTCCGGCACCCAGTCCAACATGAACGCCAACGAGGTGGCGGCCAACCGGGGCAATGAGCTGGCGGGGAAGCCCCTGCTGCACCCCAACGACGATGTGAATATGTCCCAGTCCTCCAACGACACCTTCCCCACCGCCATGCACATCGCCGCCGTGCTGGCCATCGAGGATCATGTGATCCCGGCGGTGGACGCCCTGTGCGCCACGCTGGCGCGGCTGGAGGAGGAGAACCGGGGCGTGGTAAAGACGGGCCGCACCCATCTGCAGGACGCCGTTCCCATCGCCTTTTCCCAGGAGATCTCCGGCTGGCGCGCCAGTCTGGTCCGGGATAAAGAGCTGCTGACGCTGACGCTGACGCCGCTGAAGGAGCTGGCTCTGGGCGGTACGGCGGTGGGCACCGGGCTGAACGCCCCGGCGGGCTTCGATACGGCGGTGGCCGACGCGGTGTCCCGGATCACCGGCAAAGCCTTCGTCACCGCCGCCAACAAGTTCCACGCCCTTACCAGCCGGGATGAGCTGGTGTTTGCCCACGGGGCGCTGAAGGCTCTGGCCTGCGACATGATGAAGATCGCCAACGACGTGCGGTGGCTGGCCTCCGGCCCGCGCTGCGGTCTGGGGGAGATCCGTATTCCCGAAAATGAGCCCGGCTCCTCCATCATGCCCGGCAAGGTGAACCCCACCCAGTGCGAGGCCGTCACCATGGTGGCGGTGCAGGTGATGGGCAACGATACGGCGGTGGGCATCGCCGCGTCCCAGGGAAACTTTGAGCTGAACGTGTTTTTGCCGGTGTGCGCCTATAATTTCCTGCAGTCGGCCCGGCTGCTGGCGGAGGCCATCGCCTCCTTCAACGACCGCTGCGCCGTGGGCATTACCGCCGACCGGGCGCGGATGGCGGAGAATCTGAACCGTTCGCTGATGCTGGTGACCGCGTTAAACCCCTTTATTGGGTACGAAAACGCCGCAAAAGTGGCCAAAAAGGCGTATCAGGAGGGCTGCTCCCTGCGGGATGCCTGCGTGGCGCTGGGCTTTCTGACCGCCGAAAAATTCGATGAAGTATTCCATCCCGAGCAGATGGTGTAAGGAGGAACGAACCATGGATTACGCAAAGGAATCCCTGCGGCTGCATGAGCAGTGGCAGGGCAAGATCGAAGTAACCGCCGCCGTGCCGGTGAAGAACCGGGAGGATCTGTCCCTGGCCTATACCCCCGGCGTGGCCCAGCCCTGTCTGGAGATCCAGAAGGACATCAGCAAAAGCTATACCCTGACCCGGCGACACAACCTGTGCGCCGTGATCACCGACGGCTCGGCGGTGCTGGGCCTGGGCGACATCGGCCCGGAGGCCGGCATGCCGGTGATGGAGGGCAAGTGCGTGCTGTTCAAGGCCTTCGGCGGGGTGGACGCCTTCCCCCTGTGCATCAAGACCCACGATGTGGACGAATTCGTCAACGCGGTGTATCTGATCTCCGGCTCCTTCGGCGGCATCAATCTGGAGGACATCGCCGCGCCCCGCTGCTTCGAGATCGAGCGGAAGCTGAAGGAGAAGTGCGACATTCCCGTGTTCCACGACGACCAGCACGGCACCGCCGTCATCACCCTGGCGGGCCTGACCAACGCGCTGAAGGTGGTGGGCAAGCGGAAGGAGGACGTGAGGATCGTCACCTCCGGGGCGGGCGCCGCCGCCGTGTCCATTGTGAAGCTGCTGCTGGCGGCGGGCTTCCGGGATATCACCATGTGCGACCGCAGAGGCGCCATCTATCCGGGCCGCGAGGGCCTGAACTGGATCAAGGAGGAGATGGCACAGGTGACGAATCTGGCGCGCCGCTCCGGCACGCTGGCGGAGATGCTGGTGGGCGCCGATGTGTTCATCGGTGTCAGCGCGCCCGGCATGGTCACCGCGGAGATGGTGGGCACCATGGCGAAGGACGCCATCCTCTTCGCCTGCGCCAACCCCACGCCGGAGATCTTCCCCGACGACGCCAAGGCGGGCGGCGCCAAGGTGGTGGCCACCGGCCGCAGCGACTATCCCAACCAGATCAACAACGTACTGGCCTTCCCCGGCATCTTCCGGGGCGCCTTTGACGTGCGGGCCAGCGACATCAACGAGGAGATGAAGATGGCCGCCGCCCAGGCGCTGGCCGACCTCATTGCTCCGGAGGAGCTGACGGCGGACAACATCATCCCCGCCGCCTTCGATCCCCGCGTGGGCCCGGCGGTGGCTGCCGCCGTGGCAGAGGCCGCCCGGAAGAGCGGCGTGGCCCGGATATAGGATAAAAGAACGCTCGTCCCCGGGGACGAGCGTTCTTTTTATGAAATTTTGCGCTTACAGCCCCGTGGGGTCATAGGTGCCGAAGCCCTCGCCCAGGATCTCATGGGTATCACAGACAATGATAAAGGCGTTGGGGTCGATGCGCTGCACCAGCTTCTTCACCGGGATGATGTAGCCCCGGCTGAAGGCGCACAGAATGACCTGCGCAGGCTTGTGGGCATAGGCTCCGGTGCCCTCCAGCAGCGTAACGCCCAGATCCAGCTCCAGAAGCTGCCGGGTGATCTCCTCATGTTTCTGGCTGATAATGTAGGCCATTTTGGCGGCGTTGCCGCCGTAGACCACCTTGTCCATCACGGTGGTGCAGATGTACAGCATGGCGATGCTGTACAGCGACTGGGTCAGCTGGCGGAAGGTCAGGGAATAGGTGACGATGACCACCAGGTCAATGGCCAGGCACAGCTTGCCGATGGGAAGCTGCTGCACCTTCAGCTTGACCAGCCGGGCCGCCAGCTCCGTGCCGCCGGTGGTGGCGCCCTGCCGCAGCATGAGGCCGAAGGCTGCGCCGCAGATGATGCCGCCGTATACGCAGGCCAGCACCGGCTCCAGCGGCTGAAAGCTGTGGATGGCGTTGATGCCGTCGATCATCAGCGAGCTGACCGCCATGGCGTACAGCGAGCTGACCAGCACGTTCCTTCCCAGCAGCTTCAGGCCCAGAATGAACAGCGGCACGTTCATCACCAGCGTCATCACGCCCACGGGGAGCCGCGGGAAAAAGACGTTCAGCACCTGGGCCACACCGGTCAGTCCGCCGATGGACATATGACCGGGCACGCAGCACCAGCAGAAGCCCAGCGCGTACAGCGCGCAGCCAAAGGTGATGATCCCGTATTGCTTCAGTTTTTCCGCGATCCGCATATCACACCGCCTTGTTGAATATTTTGTCACCTATATCGTACCAGAAATTCCGCAAAAAGCAACCGAAACAGATAGATTTTTTGGAAAAACACGCCGCTTTTACGGCAGCAGCCGCTCCCAGCGCAGGTCTCCCCAGGCGGAGGTGTCAAAGCTGTTGCGGATGGCCTGACACATGATCTCCAGCTTCTGGGTGATGTATGGCGACTGCATCAGGGCACCGGCCAGATCCTCGTTGGCCATGACGTACTCCATGATCCGGGCCCGGTCCTCCTTGGCATTGGTACGGGCGTAGGCATCCACAAAGTACACGTTCTGGGCATCCATCTCGTAGTTGAAGGTCCAGCGGGACGGGTTGGGATCGGCATCCTCCACATCCTCGTTATAGAAGAAGCCCTCGGGGTTGCAGACGGACCAGTTTCCCGGGTCGAAGGACACCCAGTCCCGATAGGAGATCACGCCCTCGGTGGCGTGCCAGATCTCGTGGCAGATGACCGATTCAAAGGTGTCCAGCGTCACGTCGATATAGATGTTCTGCCAGCCGTAGGTCTCGTAGGTCAGACCCACGGCGTTGACGTCGTTTTCGATGTGGCCCACCGGGATGAAGCGGACGCCGCCCTCGCCCATGGTGTTGCGCATCTGGCGGAAGAAACCCTCCGGGTACAGGGCCAGCGCGCGATCCAGCGCCTCCAGCGTCCGGGCGATGGCGTAGGGCTCATCCTCCAGCGGCCACTGGTCGGTGGTGGTAACGACGGCGTCCCACACGGCCTCACAGGCCTCCTGGCCCTGGGCCGACAGCAAAATGGTCACGCCGTAGCGCTCCTCCAGTTGGTCGGCATAGTCACGGGCCTCCTGCAGCGTGGCGGGCAGGGGCTGGCCGTTCAGGCTGTTCCAATAGACCTCCGTCAGCGCGGTGTCCACCGCCATGGGGTCATCCACCGCGATGCCATCGGATACCTGGGTGAAGGTCAGCTGCGCCGGGTCTATGGCGGTCAGGTGGAAGGTACCGCCGCCATAGACGCAGCCCACCAGCACCTGCTCCGGCAGCCATACGGCATTGCGCAGCGCGCCGCCCAGCTGCTCCTCCTGCAGCAGGCAGGCGGAGATGCCGCTCTCCAGCCGGTAGAGGGTGGTGTCCTGTGCCACGCCCAGCAGATAGGCCGAGCCAGACACCGGCAGGATATCCGCCTCGTCAGCGTGCAGCAGCGCCGCGTCGGCCCGGTAGTACCTGCCCTCCGACGCATACAGCACGTCATAGCCCATGGTCTCGTTGTTGAACCACAAAAGCTCCGGACTGTCGGCGCCGTAATAGGTGGCGTACCAGTCCTTCTGCAGCATGGTGTATGCTCCCGTCTCCGGATCCAGCACCGCCGTGCCGCTCTCCGTGCTGTAGGGGGACAGCAGACAGTGGAGGAACAGCGTATCGGAGTCCGGCAGGATGCCGGACACATCCAGAAAGCGCATATCGCTTTCCAGCGCCACCCGCTCCGTCTGGCCAGTGGCCACATCGGCGCGGCACAGCACGTCGTCCTGCACAAAGTAGTAGCGGCTGCCGTCCAGAGAGAAGAAGCCGCCGGTCTGGTCGGAGGAGAAGGTGCCGATGTCCGCCAGGTCAGCCCCAACGAACTGCCAGGTGCTGGCCTCCCAGTTGAAAAGCACGGCGCGGCCATCGCTGAACTGCTGCTCCTGCAGCTCCCAGCAGCCCTCCAGCTCGCGAGAGGTCACCGTCCGGTCTGTGGCAACGTCCACCACGGCCAGGGACGTAATCGCCCGGTCATAGTCCACCCATCCGGCCAGCACCCGGCCGTCCCCCAGGGGAAGCAGCGTGGGCATAGCGGCGGACTGCACGCAGGAAAGTGTTTTGACAGGCTGGTCAAGCAGGGGCTTCTCCCCGCCGCAGCCCGCCAGCGTCAGCACCAGGCACAGCGCTGCCAGCAGCGCCGCGCCGGTGGATACAAGTCGTTTTTGCATAAAATGATCTCCCAAATAAGAAAAGCTACGCCGCACTGCGGTGCGGCGTAGCTGCCATTATAGGAGTTTTTCCAGGGCTTGTCAAGTCACCGCCGCCGGACGGGCGCGAAGGGCCTGTGCCTCCGCGGGATCGTGGGTGGCCATCACCAGCGTCCGGGCGCCTGCCGCGCGGTCAATGACGGCCAGGCAGCGGGCTCTGGTCTCGTCGTCCAACCCCGTCAGGGCCTCGTCCAGCACCAGCACGTCGAAGGGGTGGGCCAGCGCACGGCCCAGGGCCGCGCGGCGTTTCATGCCGCCGCTGAGGGTCTCCGGCAGCGCGTCGAGGCTGTCACCCAGCCCCAGCTCCGTCAGGATGCGGCGGGCGGTGGCCTCGTCGCTGAACAGAGCCGCGTTTTCCAATGTGGTCTTCCAGGGCAGCAGACGATCCTCCTGAAATACGGCGGAAAACCGGGTGCCCGCGGGGACGAAGACCGTCCCCTGCCGGGGCGCTTCCAGCCCCAGCAGCAGCCGCAGCACGGTGGTCTTTCCCTGGCCCGAGGGGCCGGTCAGACAGACGCGGCCGCCCTGCGGGATCTCCAGCGAGAAGTCCCGCACCACCGGCACCTCCGCGCCGTAGCCGAAGGTCACATGGTCAAGCCGCAGCATGGCCGTCCTCCTTTCCCGTCAGATGCGCCGCAGCGCCCTGCAGCAGTGAGCTGCACAGCACGATCACCACCGTCAGGGCGAACACCTCGTCATAGCTGACGCTGGCCTTGCCGCTCCACAGCAGGTCGCCCAGCGAGCCCTGGGTGCGGCAGATGACCTCGGCGGCGATGCCGGACTTCCAGGCAAAGCCCAGACCCGTGGCAATGGCTGCGGCGGCATAGGGGCGAAGCTGGGGCAGGATGATGTGCCGCAGGGTGTCCCGGCGGCGCATGCCAAACACCTGCGCCATCTCAGAGAGCTGGCGGTCGATGTGGCGCAGCCCCGTTTCCATGTTGCTCCACACGATGGGCAGCACCGTCAGAAACACGATGGTGCTGGGAATATAGGCCCGGCTGACCCACAGGAACACCACAATGGTGAACACCGCCACCGGGATGGCCCGGATCAGCCGCAGCAGCGGCCCGGCCAGCCACCGGAAGCCCCGCCATCGGGCGGACGCGGCGGCGCACAGCGTGCCTGCCGCCACCGCCAGCGCAAATCCGGTGCAGATCCGCAGCAGCGACAGCCCTGTGGCCCGCCAGAAGCCCGACTGTCCCATCAGCGCCAGCAGCGCCCGGAGGGTATCCACCGGCGTGGGCAGCGGCAGCAGCAGCGCCCGGTTGGCGGCCGTGGCCGCCAACTGCCAGATCAGCAGCCAGAACAGTACCGCTATGCTGTTTTTCAGCGCTTTACGCACCGTAATAGAAGTCGTCGCCGGGCATGGCGCCGCCCACGCTCTTGAGATCGGCATCAAACATCACCTGCAGATAGCCGCTGAGCGCGGACTTCATCTCCGCACCGGTGACGAAGGTCAGGCCGCAGGAGGGGATGGCGGCCTTCGCCAGCGCCGCCTTGGGGATCAGGCCGTACTGCTCACAAAGGGCGGCGGTGCCCTCCACGTCGGACTGGGCCTTCTCAATGGAGGCGGCGTACTCCTGCAAAAACAGCGCCACCGCGCCGGGGTTCTCCTGCAGGAATTCGTTGCGGACAATGACGCAGCCCATCATCAATGTGCTGTCACCGCCGGACACCTTGTCCCACTCATCGGTCATGTTGAAGAGGGTCACGGCGTTCTCGTTCTGCATCAGGATGCTGGTGGCCACCGGCTGCGGGGCCATGATGATGGCCTCGGGATCAGTCTGCCACACGGTCAGCAGCTCGCTGCCCTCGCCCACGAACTGGATGGTCACATCCTTGTCGGGATCAAGACCGTTGCCGGTCAGCACATAGCGGAGGATATACTCTGGGTTCGCGCCCTGACCGGGGGCATAGATGGTCTTGTCCGCCAGATCGGCGATGGTCGCCACCTCCTGCCCGTTGCCCAGCAAGGACAGCACGCCCAGGGTGTTCACCGCCAGCACCGTCACGCCGCCGCTGGTCTTGTTGTAGAGGATCGCCGCCAGGTTGGTGGCCACAGCGGCAATATCGGCGTCGCCGTTGGAGATGGCAGCCACCACCTCGTCATTGGCGCCGGGCATGGTGATGTGATAGGTGTTCTGCGTCTCGCCCGCGTCGGCGGCGGCCCACAGGTTCATGGCGCCGATGCCGGTGGGGCCGGACAGGACGTACAGGTTCACCTCCGCCGGGGTAGGGGTATCGTCGGTCTGCTCCGGCTCGGTATTGGCCTGCGTACCGCAGGCGTTCAGGCTCAGGGCCAGGGTCAGTGCCAGCAGCAGGCTGACAAGGGATTTGATGGATTTCATAGGATTACCTCGATTCTTTTTCCGTCACGAATGATCAGCTTTGCCTCCTCCAGCTCCTCCATGGCCCGGTACAGGCTGGTGCGGCCCATGGACAGGGTGGCCGCCAGCTTCGTCATGCTGAGCTTCTCCGGCAGGCATCCCGTCTCGTCGCAGTTAGCCCGCAGCCAGCGGTACAGCCGGTGCTGGGCGCTGTCCTGGGTGAAGATGGCGATCTTGCCGTTGAGGAACCGTACCCGGCCGGAGAGAAAGGCAATGTAGTTCACCGCCATCCGGGGACAGCGGGCGAACCACTGCCGCAGCAGTGCCTCCGGCAGCAGCAGTACCGTACAGCCCGTCACCGCCCGGATGCGGGAGACATAGCCCTCGCCGCCGAACAGCGCCGCCGCGCCGAAGGTGTCGCCGGGGCCGAAGGCCGCCAGCACCGCCCGCTCCCGGGTGGGCGCCACCGCCTCAGCCCGGCCCTCCAGCACGATGCCAAGGGCCCGCTCCGCCGTGGCGGGATCGCAGATGGTCTCACCCCGCGAGAAGCGCTCCGCCCCCAGGGCCAGCGCGTCGGAAAGAAGCTCCTCCGCACCCTGAAACAGGAAATGCTGCCGCAGAAGCGCCGCGTGATCGTTCATAGCGTACTCCTTAAAAATGTGTTCCAAATGGAACGGTTTTGAATCAGTATACCCGGCGCGCTTCCGGTTGTCAAGGGGGAGAAAATGTGGTATGATGGCAAAAAAGAGAGAAGGAGCTTCCCCTTATGCGATTGATCTCATGGAACGTCAACGGTCTGCGCTCGTGCCTGGGCAACGGCTTTCTGGATGTCCTCACGCTTGACGAGAATCTTCGTCATGTCTTGATACAGCTTGGCATTGGTGTCCATCGTGTTGTCCTCCTAATATTATATGTGAGTATCAGTTGCTCTTGTCTTCGCGCAGGGGTGCGCCGCACACCTTGCACTGCTCCAGGTTTTTGTACGGTTCGTCGTCAATCTGCGTCCACTTGAAGGATGCCGTCAGCGGGCGATACCGCTGATTGATGGACGCGCAGTTCGGGTCGATGTGGTAATACGTTCCGCCGTTTTGGTTATAGTAGAGAATCAAGTCCGGATGGCTGGTGTTCAGCACGGGCTGGGTGGCAAGGGCGTTGGTCGGGGTGGCGGTGCTTTCCTGCTCGTTGCTTTGCAGCGTCGCGGGGTCAACGTACCACACGCCGTCCTCCTTGACCATGCGCACCTTCCACAGGTAGACGCTTTCGCCCAGGGTGTTGTTCTTGTTGATGACGGCGCGCACCGTCACCATGCGGGCGATGTCGTTCGATGTGCCCGTGATGGCCGTAAAATCCCAGCTGACGGGCGTGCGGTTGGTCAGCACCTCGCCGAAGAGCTTCTGCGTCACCGCGTCCGTGCCGCCCTTGATGCTGCTGCGCCACGACGGGGCCGTCAGGTTGACCATTTGGCTGATGGCGTTGTTC
>ERZ824575.1560-NODE-1560-length-21089-cov-4.991870_pt1 | contig 21089 bp, 19 predicted proteins | sample MGYA00519470_ERZ824575 | MGnify/ENA primary metagenome ERZ824575 (study PRJEB31778, sample SAMEA3449170) | human gut metagenome | biome: human gut; feature: human-associated habitat; material: faeces | place: United Kingdom | collected 2010/2012 ...
CACTCACCCAACTCTCCGGTCGCCGTTCCGGGCCTTTATCCTGAAACGGGTGTGCAAATATAGAATCTTTTTGACGAAATACAAAGAAATGCAGTCAAAATTTCATTTTTCCATCGCACCGGATTCGCCTTCGCGTTGATAATCTGCAAAACGAGAAGCAAATCCAGCAGACAAAACAGGAAGTGCCATAGGGGGCGGGTCCGCACAAGCCCTCCCCCGCATCCTGTCCATTTCCCCGGACAAAACACACCTGCTGCAAAAACAACATACCCTCCGCATCAAGATGCGGAGGGTATGTCTACCGTTGCCGGAGTTTAGAAAACAAACTTCTCCAGTTTCATTTCGCCCAACTGATGCAGACGCGGCACCAGCGTCGTGAAATGCGACGCCTGTTCGTGTGCGGCCAGCGCCTTGGCGTCGCTCCACGTCTCGCAGATCATCAGCACGTCCTGACGCGTCGCGCTCTCGAAAATATCGTACGCTATGCAGCCTTCGTCCTTGAGCGAAGCGGTCACCAGTTCTTTTGCCACGGAGAGTATTTCCGCACGGTTGGATTCGGTCGTGCGGATAAAAACATTCAGTCTTATCATGATCGTATCTATTTAGGTCTGTTAGTTAGCTTTCACGGCTTCGACGGCCTTGTCGTAATCGGGTTCCTCGGTAATTTCGGGCACGAGCTGGGTGTAAACCACCTTCCCCGCCTTGTCGATCACCACCACGGCACGGGCGAGCAACCCGGCCAGCGGGCCGTCGGCCATCAGCACGCCGTAGTTTTCATCGAAATCCGAATGGCGGAAATCCGAGAGCGGAACGAGGTTTTCGATCCCCTCTACGGTGCAGAAACGCGCGTGGGCGAAAGGAAGATCCTTCGATATGGCCAGCACCACCGTGTCGGGCAGCGATGCTGCCAGCTGGTTGAATTTGCGCACCGACATGGCGCAGACCCCCGTGTCGAGACTGGGGAAGATGTTCAGAATGACGCGCTTGCCCTTCAAGCTGCTCAGGGAGAGCGTTCCGAGGTCGGTTTTGACCAGCTCGAAGTCGGGGGCCGCAGCGCCCGTTGCGATGAAGTCACCGGAGAGATGTACCGGCATGTCCTTGAATTTTGTCGTTGCCATAGTCTTTCTGTTTTGATTCGTATCGGATAAACGGTCGACGGGGCCGAATTCGTATGCTTTTCGATTCGATATGCAAAATCGATGCCTCGGTGCGGCGTTCGGATGCCGGCGGCGGTTCGGGCGGGCGAAATAGGGACCGAACGGCGATGCCTGCCGAGAGAAGCACGCAGCGGGGCACTATCTTTGCCGTAGCGGGACAAAAACGATTGACCGCTATGAAAACGACGGAGACCGACCGCGTCGGCATTTTTCCCGTAGCCTCGTTCCGAGGAGTGCAACCCACCGGAATTGCGATCTGCGAGAGAGGCAGGATGTGCGTCTGGTTTCCGCGTCGGCACGACGGTGTCTCCTGTTCCGTCACGGAAATTTTCGGGGACGGTTTCTCTGAGCGGGCTCTGTGTGCCGGCTACGAAAAATCCTTCGAGGCGGGAACTGCCGGTCGGACTCCTTTGCCGTTTACGACGGCTGCCTCTGTTTTACCGACTCCCGCATTCCCGAGGCGGAGGGGCCGGATGGCGTTTCCCGTGGATAGCATAAAGTTACCGTTATGAAAGCGATGATTCTCGAACGTTTCGGCGGAACGGAGCGTTTCGCCGTGGCGACGGTTCCCGCCCCCGTTCCGAAGAGGGGCGAGGTACTCGTCACGATAAAGGCCGCCGGTGTGAATCCGATCGACGTCAAGACGCGTCGGGGCGGCGGGATCGCCGATTCCCTGCGTCGGCAGAGGCCGATGATCCTCGGATGGGATCTTTCGGGTGTCGTGTCGAAAACGGGGGAGGGCGTCGAGGAGTTCCGCATCGGCGATCCTGTCTTCGGAACGGTCAATTTCCCCGGGCCGGGCTGCGCCTATGCCGAGTTCGCTGCGGTACCGGCGGAACACCTCGCCTTCAAACCGCTGAACGTTTCGCACGAAGAGGCCGCGGCGGCTGCGCAGTCGCCGCTGACGGCCTGGCAGGCATTGGTCGAGACGGGACGCATCGGGGCGGGGGCCCGCGTGCTGATTCACGGCGGAGCCGGCGGCGTGGGGCATCATGCCGTGCAGATCGCAAAGACGTTAGGCTGTTACGTGATCTCGACGGCGGCTGGCAGGGATGCCGGTTTCGTGCGGAATCTCGGTGCCGACGAGATGATCGACTTTAACACGGAGCGGTTCGAGGAGCGGGCGAAGGAGATCGATTTCGTGCTCGATACGGTCGGCGGCGAGAATTTCGTCCGGTCGCTGCACGTGCTTCGTCCCGACGGCATGATCGTGCTGCTGCCTTCGGATCGGAAGGCGGAGGCCGATGAAGCGGCCGTAGCGTACGGCGTCGGGAATTACAGGCACATCCTGATGCATTCCAGCGGCGAGGGGATGCGCCGTATCGCCGACCTGCTTGCCGGCGGCAGGCTGCGGGTGCATGTGGACAGCGTCTTCCCGTTCGGCGAAATCGCCCGCGCTCACGAACGGCTGGAAGGCGGCGGGGTTCGCGGAAAGGTCGTCGTGGCGATGGAGTGACGCCGATCGGTGCTGCGGGTTCCTGCGGACGCTTACCCGACGACCGTGGCGACGATGCGCCGGCCTGCGGCCCGATTGCGGAATTCGCACAGGTAGATCCCCTGCCACGTGCCCAGGTTGATGCGCCCGCGGCTGACGGGAAGCGTGAGTGCCGTCCCCACGAGCGTCGATTTCGCATGGGCGGGCATGTCGTCGTCGCCCTCGTAGGTGTGGATGTAGTAGGCTTCGCGTTCGCGGACGAGGCGGTCGAAGATTGCTTCCAGATCGGTGCGCACGTCGGGATCGGCGTTCTCGTTGAGGGTCAGACCGGCCGAGGTGTGCTTGATGAAGAGGTGCAGCAATCCCGCGGCGGGCAGCGGCGAAAGGTTCGCTTCGATCTCGTCGGTGATCGGGTGGAAGCCCCTGCTGCGGGGGCGGAGGGTGAATTCGATCTGGCGTATCATCGTTGTCGGATGTTTTTGCGGTGTATGATTTCGGGAGCGAAAATACGCTTTTTTCCGGAATCGCCGTCTCCGCGGCTTCCTTTTCCGGTCGCCGCGGAAAGAAAAAAGAGGTCGGATGTCATAAGATTTTCAAGAAAATAGGAAATACGGAATAAAATACCTATCTTTGTCGGGAAACAATCGAGTTTTATTCTGAATCTTTCTTTGTAAGAGTTCGATCCGGTCGTATACGCGGATCTTTCTATTCTCAAAATCGACGTCATTATCGGCTCCTTTGTTTGGGGCAATATGCCTGCGGCGGGCGCAGTGTACGCTGTTGCGGCGTATTGCGCACGGTGTCGGAACCCTCAGAAAAAATGAATTGATAAATGGCAAAACGGATTACATCGGGAAAGAGAGAAAGAGAAAAGATCAAACAGACCAAGCGGCTGGACAAACAACGGAAAAGGGAAGAACGCCAGAGCAGCGGCAGCCGCAATTTCGAGGAGATGCTGGCTTATGTGGATGAAAACGGCGTTCTTCACACGACACCTCCCGAAGTCGGGGAACGCGAGGAGATCGACGCATCGCAGATCGAGGTCTCGGTACCCCGCAGGTCGGAACCGGAGGAGATCGTCCCTTTCGAGGGCCGCGTGGAGTATTTCGACGCAGCCAAGGGGTACGGCTTCATCCGGAACTCGGACAACGGCGAAAAGTACTTTTTCCATATCACGCAGGCTCCCGCAGCGATTGCCGAGGGCAATCGGGTGACATTCGAACTCGAACGCGGCACGCGCGGGATGAACGCGGTGCGCGTAGCGATCAGCAACAAATAACAATTTTTAATTTACAGATTCAGATGAACATTTATGTTTCGAACCTCAGCTGGGGTACAAGCAGCGAAAGCTTACAGAATTTATTTGCACAGTTCGGCGAAGTATTGTCGGCAAATGTGATTACCGATCGGGAGACGGGGCGTTCCCGCGGATTCGGGTTCGTCGAGATGCCCGATGACGGCGAGGGGCAGAAAGCCATCGACCGGATCAACGGCAGCGAGTTCGAAGGCAAGGTGCTTACGGTGAACGTGGCCCGTCCGAAGACGGAGCGTTCGTCGGGCGGTTACGGCGGCGGCAATCGCGGCGGTAACGGCGGCTACGGCGGCTACGGCGGCGGTTACAACCGCAGACGGTATTAATCGGGAGATGCGGGCGGCCCGCATCGGCGGGCGTCCGTGTGCCGGAAACCGTTGCGGCGGTTCCCGATCGTTCGATCGCGGCAGTCATTTGACTGCCGCGATTTTCTGTGATAGGATCGGATAGTATTCAGACGTTCATAAGAAAGTCGTTTATCCATTCGACCTCTGTTTCCCGATGACGTTCGGCACCGGAGACCGGAAAGGGAGATTCTGCTGCGAAGACCGAACTTGCGCCTGAAAGAGATGTAACTGAATTCGTAAGAAGGTGCGATTCCGTTCCGCTTCGCTTTTGGGAATGTCGCCGGATATTTTCAAGGGAGGCTGAGATCATGACCGTACATTATGTAAATCTGAACCGTTTCGATATGTTGAAGGAAATCGGGTAAAAGTTTCCATACATGATCTATCCCGACGGCGGTCGCGGCTGGGGTAACAGGGACCCTTTCCTCCGTAAGGCTGAATGGCAGCGGATCGTCCTGGATGGGATAAAATCATTCGCGTGTACCGGTAAAAGAGGCGAAAGAACAGAGGTCGGGAACGAAAAGTTCCCGACCCCTCCGATTCTGTTTATCTGCGTTTTCGACCGAAATCTCCGGAATTCGCAGGAATCCCGTTCCTCAACTCCGTCAGTCTTTCGTCACGACAATGTTGTCCAGGAAATGACGGCCGTTGGCGGTTGCGAATTTGATCCGCGTATCTTTCGTCGCTCCGGATATTTTCACCTGATAACCTTCGTACCATTTGAAATAGGCCTTATCCGTAGCCTCCATTTCGGCGATCGTCGCCCCATTGATGCTCGGAAGATCGCTGTAATCGGGCTGTGCTCCGACCGTTCCCGGCCCCTCGACGGAGACCGACATCGACTTGGTTTCATTCTTATAAGCCGCCGACGCATAGAAAGCCAGATCGAACGTAACGGTGATTTCGGAAGGCGTATCGCCGAGTTTCGCGAGCGGGGGAGTCATAAGCCACCCGCTTCCTTTGTCCTGATTGGCTCCGAACATGACGTAGCCGGGACATTCGCGGACGCCGGTATCGCTCGCCGACCAGCCGTCCGGCATAACCTCATTGTAAAGATTGTTATAATTCGAAAGGAAATAACGTGCGGGAATGAAGTAATCATGGCCATTGAACGCTTCGTCGAAACCGTGCGCCAGAACGATATTGTCGTCGTCGGGCATGGGACGGGTATTGTAAGCCTTCTTTTCGTGCGTCGTCAGATAGAACCCGTGATTCAGCGTGACGGTACCGGTCGACAGTACTTCCGATCCTTTGATAGGCGTATTGTCCGTCGGCGCGATTTTATCAAAACATTAAGAATGTTTAGAGCACTGTTACTTACGTGTGTAATGAGTCTGAATTTCGTTGCTTGTGATAAAGGTAACGGAAATGAGCCTTCACCTTATTTTACAGCAGATGAACTTGTTGGAACTGTATGGTCAGGAACAAACAAAGCACAAAACAACTACGAAATCAAAATTGTAAACAAAACCGATTTGAGATTGAACGTCAAGAGTTCAAAAGGTACAGTATATGTTGATAACGAAACTCTAAAATATCAATATAATCAAGAAAACGGAAACTTCACATCAAGTTACGACGAAGACCAAATCAAAGGACAAGTAACCAAAACAACAATGACATTTATTGTCGGAGATGATGATGAACAGATTACTTTGAATTTGAATAAGAAATAACGAAAGAATCAAAGATAAGAGGGACGACACGGATATTTGAATATCTGTGTCCGTCTTTCTTAATATATATGTCAGTGTAAACTGGTATGTAGGTGCCATTTTTTATTGAATTCATCAAATTACCCTATAACAATCGCTGTGAGACTTAAGAGGATGTTCAATATGCTATGATTCGAATACTTGCGAATAATGGTTGGGAATATTTATCAAATGTATTATATGAAATCTCATTGGTGATGATTTCTGCTGTTATATTCAAATATGTCAATCGCTTGATTATCAGAATCTATTTTGGCTGAGAAAACAATTCAGTTCTATTCGAATATTATCTGTAACTTGGATAAGTTTAAGAGGTACTGATAAAATTTGCCTATTTTACCTCCGTTAAATTGTATGAGGGACAGAATTTGTCCCTTGTATCCGTTTCGGGAACAAACGGGGGACAAAATCATGAAAAATTGATACAATACTTTATTATTCTTGTGTGTTTAATATGTTGATTATCAATATTATCTAAGTTGGATTGTTCCTTCTTTTGTTTTTATTGTTTATTATGCAATATGTTTATAATCAATTAATTACGCACTATCATTTGCCGATGCAGAACTTCGAGAAGATCTGACCGAGGACCTCGTCTGTGGTGATTTCTCCGGTGATGGTGCCCAGATGGAAGATCGCTTGCCGGATCTCTTCGCCGAGCAGGTCGGAGGGTAACGTTTCCAGACCGCCGAGGGCGGCGTCGAGCGCCGTGCGGGCGTGGTGCAGCGCTTCGTAGTGGCGGCTGTTGGAGACGATCGTCCGGCCGTCGTCGAGCGCCGAGGCGTCGACGGCTGCACGCAGTCTCTCCAACAGCGGTTCCATTCCCCGGCCCTCGCGGGCGGAGAGGGGCAGTGCCCCGTCGGGCAGCGATACCGGTGCGGCTGCCGGATCCATCCGGTCGATTTTGTTGGCGATCAGGATGCGGCATTGGTCAGGCCGGAGGTCGAGGGGCTCGACGGCGGGGTCGGCGGCATCGAACACTTGCAGGACGATTTGCGCGCGGGCGACACTGGCATAGGCACGTTCGATGCCCATGCGCTCGACCATGTCGTCGGTCGTGCGCAGGCCCGCCGTGTCGATAAACCGGTAGAGAATGCCGTCGAGGTTCAGCGTGGCTTCGATCGGATCGCGTGTCGTGCCGGGAATTTCGGATACCAGCGCCCGCTCCTCGTTGAGCAGGCGGTTGAGCAGCGTGCTTTTCCCGACGTTGGGGCGGCCGACGATTGCGACGGCGACACCCTCCTTGATGGCGTTGCCCAGGGCGAAGGAGTCGATCAGCCGGTCGATCTTCGCACCGATCCGCTCCATTGCGGCGCGGAGTTCCGTGCGGTCGGCGAATTCGACCTCTTCCTCGCCGAAATCGAGTTCGAGTTCGAGCAGCGATGCGAGCCGCAGCAACTCGCCGCGCAGCGTTTCCAACTCGGCGGAGTAACCGCCGCGCATCTGGTCGGTGGCCAGCGTATGTGCCGCACGCGAACCCGAAGCGATCAGGTCGGCGACCGCTTCGGCCTGCGACAGGTCGAGCTTGCCGCCGAGAAAGGCGCGCGAGGTGAATTCGCCGGGCGTCGCCATGCGGGCGCCGCGGCGAACCAGCAGTGCGAGCAGTTCGCGGACGATGTATCGAGAGCCGTGACACGAGATCTCGACCGCATCTTCGCCGGTGTAGGAGTGCGGCGCACGGAAAACCGTGACCAGCACGTCGTCGAGCACGCGTGCGTCGTCGGCGATCGTGCCGTAGAGCACCGTGTAGCCGGCCGCTTCGCCCGCCCGCCGTGCGCCGCTGAATACGGTGTCGCAGATCGCGAGTGCCGAGGGGCCGCTCATGCGCACAACGGCGATCGCGCCGCCCGCTGCGGTGGCGGGCGCGACGATGGTATCGTTCGGGGTGTTCATCGGCGGCGAATTTTCAGTTTTTGGCCGATGCTCAGACGGTTGGCGTTGCGGATACGGTTGTCGCGCATGATCGTCTGCTGCGAAACGCGGTATTTGCGGGCGATGTAGCCGAGCGTTTCGCCCCGTTTGACGGTGTGGGTGAGGTAGCTGCTCGTCGCCGCACGTTTCTTGGCGACGTTGACCGGGTTGATATACTCTTTCAGATAGAGCGAATCCTTGCGCTGGATCTCCTCCTCGCAGGCGATGTAGCGGCAGGCATACTCCTGCGGAAGCACGAGCGTGTAGTGTTTTCCGGTGGCCGGAATGATGTCGAGCCGGTACTGGGGGTTGAGCTGGCGCAGCAATTCGATCGGGAGGTCGAGCGTCGAGGCGACCTGTCCCAGATGCATGAGTTTCGTGACGCGGATCGTGTCGACGGCCAGCGGCAGGGGCGGTTCGGTCAGTTCGATGCCGTGCTGCTTATGGTAGGCGTAGGCGTAGGAGGCGCCGATGAAGGCAGGGACATAGCCGCGCGTTTCACGCGGCAGGTAGTCGTAGATCTCCCAGAAGGTCTTGCCGCCGCCCGAACGGGCGATAGCCTTGTTGACGTTCCCCGGCCCGCAGTTGTAGGAGGCGATCGCCAGCATCCAGTCGCCGAAGACGGCGTACATGTCTTTGAGGTAGCGGCAGGCGGCGCGGGTCGCCAGCACGGGATCGTAGCGTTCGTCGATGAGCGAGTTGACTTCCAGTCCGTAGAGTTTTCCCGTCGAAGGCATGAATTGCCACAAGCCTGCGGCGCCCATGCGCGATACGGCCGTCGGGTTGAGCGCCGATTCGATGATCGGCAGCGCCCGCAGTTCGACGGGGAGCCCCGCCTTGATCAACTCCTCCTCGATCAGTGGAAAATAGTATTGCGACAGCCCCAGGATGCGGCTGATCGTACCGTAGCGGGGATTGGTGTAACGGGCGATGTAACCGCGGACGATGGGGTTGTAGGGGAGCTGGACGGGCGATACGAGCTGTTGCAGCCGGCGGGCGTAGACCGAGTCGGGCGTCGCGTCGTCGGAGCCGTTTGCGGTGGTGTCTTCCGAGACGTAGCGGTCGAAGAAGTCGTCGTAGGAGGCGACGACGTTGCGCCGGTACCACCCCGACAGGAGCGAGTCGCGCACTTCGGGCGAATAGTCGGTGCAGCCGCGTTCGCCGAATTTCGGCCGCTGCGGAACCTCGGCCGTATCGACGGGCTGGACGTATTTGATGATGTAGACCGTATCGGGTGCGACCGCTTCGGCCGCATTCTTTTTCGCCCGCTTGCGGGGACGCTTGCGGGCGGCGGAGGCGTCGAGGCAGAAGATCGACAGAAGGGTGAGCAGGAGAGCGTATCGCAGGGCGGTTTTCATCGGCGGACAGGGATAATCAGAAGTTAATCGAGAAGTTGAACCCGACGACCGGCCGTACGCCCGTGCCGGCGATGAAGGCGTAGTCGACTGCGGGTTCGATACGCATCGAGAGGTCGTCCGAGACATCGAAATCCTTGAGATGCGCGTCGACGTGCGCGTCGACGATCTGAAGGATATAGAGACCCGCCGTGGCGATGATGCTCAGGTCGCGGTTGCGTCGGTAATTGTTTTTGAGGTTTTTGAGAAAATCGGCCGAATAGCGGCCCTTGAATTCGTCGGTCGACGACGCGGGGTTTTCGGGTTCGGGCAGGTCGGGGTCGTTCTTCACGTCCTCCTTCCATTGGTTGTGGGCCGCGACCTTCTGGTCGTAGTCGTAGCGCAGGCGGTAGGCCTTCTTGAAGCGCTGGTAACCGCGGGTGTTCCAGTCGATGATGTAGATCATCGAGGCGAATCCGCCCAGTACGATGGGAACCTTCCAGTAACTCTTGTTGTAGATCTGGCCGGCGGCGGGGCAGATCGTGGCTAGCGTCGTGGCTTTCTTGACCGACGATACGTCGTTGGTGGCGTAGTTGACCGCCGCGTCGCCGATGAAATAGATGTAGGAGCCGATGGCTGCGAACAGGTAGATTTGCCGGCGCGTGTTGTGGCGGATCATTTCGCTCTGCACGGCGTCCAGCTCCTCCGTGCGCGACATCTCCTGGCTCGTGATCTCCTCGAAGCGGCGTTTGAGCGGCTTGAACTTCTTGTTCTCGTGAAAGTACAGCGCCAGCGAGGTGCCGAACGTGCCGTAGAGGATCGGGAGTTTCCAATATTGCTTGTTGTAGATCTGGCCGTAGCCGGGGATGGGGATCGACATCCAGCAGACGCGCGACAGCGACATCGAGTCGCTCATGAACCAGTTGCGTTTCTTTTCGGTGCGGGCGGTGTCGGCCGGTGCGAGCGCCAGCGAATCGCGTCGCAGCGAATCGAGCAGCAGCGTGTCGCGCAGCAGCGAGTCGCCGCCGGTGAGTTGCAGCAGCAGCGAATCCTGCGGCAGCAGCGCGCCGCCCAGCGAGTCGAGCCTAAGCAGCGTGCTGTCGACGGCCGTGCGCAATGAATCGCGCCCCAGCGAATCGCGCCGCAGCGAGTCGGGCAACGGCATTCGTCCGCCCCGCACGATGGACTTCTTTCCCCGGAACCGTTCGAGCGACACCGAGCCGCCTTTGACGCCCTGCGGGGGAGTCTGGGGTACGGCCGCTTCCGCCGCCGCGATGCAGACGACCGCGGCCAGCAGGGCTGTGAGCAGCGAACGACGTATGCCCGGACAGAATTTCATGCGCTATTTGTCGGCGAAACGGGTGAGGAACTTTTCGATGTCGGCGTCGCCGGCGAAATCGATGACGATCTTTCCGCCGCCGTTTTTCGACCGCTTGATGCTGATCTCCTGCGAGAAGAAGCGTTCGAGCTGCTCCACCAGCCGCAGGTAGCTTTCGGGATACTCCTCGTCTTCGGCCGGCTCGGCGGGACGCTGCGCGTTGAACGAACGCACCAGCTCCTCGATCTGGCGTACCGAGAGGTCTTTCTTGATGCAGCGTTTGAGCAGATGCAGCTGCCGGTCGGCCGGTGCTCCGGCGATCGCCTTGGCGTGGCCGGCCGAGATCAATCCCTCTTTGAGTGCCAGCTGGATCTCGTCGGGCAGTTTGAGCAGGCGCAGAAAATTGGAGACCGTCGAGCGCTTCTTACCCACCTTTTCGGAGAGCGCGTCCTGCGTAAGCCCGCACTCGTCGATGAGCCGCTGCATTCCCAGCGCGATTTCGATCGCGTTGAGGTCCTGCCGCTGGATGTTCTCCACCAGCGCCATTGCGTGCAGGTTCTCGTCGTCCACCTCGCGGATGTAGGCGGGCAGCGTGGCCACGTCGGCGCGCTGTGCGGCGCGCCAGCGGCGTTCGCCGCTGATGATGATGTACTTCCCGTCGCCCTGCCGCTTGACCGTGATGGGCTGGATGACCCCCAGCGTGCGGATCGAGTCGGCCAGCTCGTCGAGCGCCTCCTCGTCGAACTGCGTGCGCGGCTGCGTGGGATTGGGGATGATCTCCGAGACGGCGATTTCTGCCATTTCGGTCATCGGTTTGAGTTTTGCGTCGAGGTGGTCGTTGCCGAAAATGGCGTCCAACCCCCTGCCTAATCCCTTCTGTTTCATACTGTCTCGTAATTAAAGTCGGGGAATCGTACTTCCCCGTATGCGCCGCGGGCCTTGGTTTCGCGATGGCCGGTCGGCGTCCTATCGTATCGTAAAGTTTGCACGAGCGCAGAGACGATCGTCTGCGTCGTTTCCCGCATGGCGGCCGACCGGCCGCCGATACTCAATTCCCGTTTTTCCTGTTTCTTTTGAGCAACTCTTTGGCCAGGTTGAGGTAATTGACCGAACCCGATGCGGCCGCGTCGTACAACATGACGGGCTTGCCGTGCGAGGGGGCCTCTCCCAAACGGATGTTGCGCTGGATTATTGTATCGAACGTCAGCGGCCCGAAATGCTCGCGCACCTCGTTGGCGACCTGGTTGTTCAGGCGGTTGCGCATGTACATCGTCAGCACAAATCCTTCGATTTCGAGCGCGGGGTTCAGGCCGCTCTTGACGATCTTGATCGTGTTGAGCAGCTTCGAGAGCCCTTCGAGCGCCAGGTATTCGCACTGTACGGGAATCAGCACCGAGTCGGCGGCCGTGAGGACGTTGACGGTGGTGTATCCCAGCGAGGGCGAGCAGTCGACGAGCACGTAGTCGTAGTCGTCGCGCACCTCCGCGAGAATCCGCTTGACGACGTGGTGGCCCTGTTCCATTTTCGGAAGTTCGGTGTCGGCCGCCACCAGATTGATGCTCGACGGCAGCAGCCACAGCCGTTTGACGTCCTCGCTGCGAAGGATCACCTCCGAGGCGCGGCGTGCGCCGGTGATGCATTCGTAGATGCCCTCGGCATTGATGTCGAAGCCCAGGCCCGACGTGGCGTTGGCCTGCGGGTCGGCGTCGAGCAGCAGCACCTTCTTGCCGAGAATGGCCAGCGAAGCGGCCAGATTGATCGCCGTCGTGGTCTTTCCCACGCCGCCTTTCTGGTTTGCGAGTGCGATGATTTTTGCCATTCGTAAAAAGGGTTTACAATCGGGCAAATTTAGTGAATTTAAATCGAAATTCAGCAACGTTCCCGAAAAAATGCTTACCTTTGGTCTCTCGAATGGTCTCTCGAACCGTTGACTGTGAAAGTTATACAGATGAAATTCAGAAAATCGCACCGGGAGGAGGTTCCTGTTTCCATGGACGATACCGCCCCGTCCGCGCCGGAGGGCGCAGCGCCGGCGGCTCCCGGCCCGAACGACGCTCCTGCCGATCCGGCCGCTCCGCGCTACAAGTTTCCCACGTGGTTCGATCTGCTTGCCCTCGTAGGGCTGTTCGTGGTCATCCAGCTGGTCGTGGCGTTCGTGCTGCTGCTCGCGGGGGCGAGGATGCCCGATGCGGCCGCACTGGGCAGTGCCGACGAGACCGTTGCCGCCCGGGCCCATGCGGCGGCCGCGCAGTTCAACTTTTACGCCTATCCGCTGACGATGGGGCTGATGATCGGTCTGACGCTGATCTACCGCCGTCTGCGCGGGGGAAACCGCCGCCTCGGGCGTTACGCCGTGCGCGGGCTGAATCCCACGCTGATTCTGTGGGGAATGCTCCTGATGGCGGCGACCAACGTGGTGTTGGAGCCGCTGCTCCAACTGCTGCCCGAAATCCCCGATTTCTACGGGCGGGGCTGGCGGGCGCTGCTGCTTACGGTGGCCATGGCGCCGCTGGCCGAGGAGTTCCTCTGCCGGGGCATTCTGCTCGACGCCGCCCGCGCCAAGGGCGGTGCGGCTTACGGATTGCTCTTTTCGGCGCTCTTTTTCGGCGTGATCCATTTCTATCCGGCGGCCGTCGTCAACGCCTTCGTGATGGGGCTGCTGCTCGGATTCATCTATATCCGTTCCAATTCGCTCTACATCGTGGTGATCCTCCATGCGTTCAACAATGCGCTGGCCATGCTGCTGCTCACGCTCGGATATGCGCATACGACGCTGTACGAACTGATGTCCGCCCACGGCTTGAAGATGTTCTATACGGTCGTTTACGGCGTGTCGCTCGGCATCTTCCTCGTGGCCGGCTATATGGTGTGGAAGACCATCGCGCGCCTGCGGGAGCAGGAGCAGGCGGCAGCCGAAGCACAATAATCCGGTCGGATTAGCGTTCTTTTGCGGTAAAAATTATATCTTTGCCCATCGGATATGCGAATTGTTACGAAGATAACGGCAGGATTTCTGCTGCTGGCGGCCGTCGGCTGTCGGGAGATGCCGACCGTGACCGTCGGCGGCGGCCGCACGCTGGCCAAGGCGGGCGGCGCGACGCTCGACGAGCAGGAACTCGGCCGTGCGTTGCCGGCGGGGCTGACGGGCGACGACAGCGTCGCCTTCGCCGAGTTGTATGTCCGCAAATGGATCGGCAAGCAGTTGAAGCTGTCGGAGGCCGAACAGCTCTTTTCGGCTTCGGCCGACGACATCGAGGCGAAGGTCGAGGCCTACCGCCAGTCGTTGCTGATCCGCAAGCTCGACCAGTTCTATGTGGACGAACGCATCGACACGACCTTCACCGAGGAGGACATCGCGGCCTACTACAACGCCCACAAGGCGGAGTTCAAGCTCGACCGGCCGCTGGTCAAGGGGCGTATCGTGCGCTTTCCGGTGAACCACCGCCAGTCGTTCAAACTGCGCGAACTGGTCAAGGCGAGTTCGGCCGACCGCTTGCAGGATCTGGCGGACATCTGCGCCAAGAACGATTTCGAGTTGAAGGAGTTCGCGGAGTGGACGCCGTGGAGCGATTTTGCGGCCAACCTGCCGCTGCGTCAGGGAATGGCATCGGAGCAGTTGATCCGATCGGGCGAGGTGCAGCAGCTGCGCGACAACGAGTCGCACTATTATTTCTTCGTGACGGAGGTGGCCGGCAGCGGCCAGACGGCGCCGCTCGAAACGCGCCGGGCCATCATTCGCCGTATCCTGTTCAACCTGCGGCAGGCCGAGGTGATCCGTTCGCACGAGGAGGAGCTGGTCGACGCGGCGCTGGCGGAAGGCGAGGCGAAAATTTACGGGAACAGGAACAATTAGACTTTATAGACTTTACGATATGAGATTTGCAAGGATTCTGTGTTGTGCTGCGCTGGCGGTTTGCGCTTTCGGCGTGCGGGCCCAGCAGGTGATGCTGGACAAGGTCGTGGCCGTCGTGGGCGGGTCGTCGATCACCTACTCCGAAGTGGAGAACACCGCGCGGCGGTTGACCGAGTCGCGCCGCGAACAGGGCTATACCTCCGACCGCGACCCGATGAACGAGGCGCTCGAACAGCTGATGATGCAGAAGTTGCTTTACAACCAGGCGCTCATCGACTCGGTGGAGATCATGAAGACCGACATCATGGCCCGCGTCGAGGAGGAGGTGCAGGATATGATCGCCCGCGAAGGGACGATTCCGGCCGTCGAGGCGAAGATGCACAACCCGATCTTCAACATCCGTGAAAATCTGCGCCGCCGCTACGAGGAGGAGGCCTACGCTTCGGGAATGCAGCGCGAGGTGATCGGCAAGGTGACGATCATCCCCGGCGAGGTGGAGCGATTCTACCGCCAGACCGACAAGGACAGCCTGCCCGTGATCGGCGACCAATACGTCTACGCCCATATCACCAAGTTCCCCAAGTCGATCGACGAGGCCAAGCGCCGCGCGCGCGAGCGTCTGTTGGAGATGCGCGAACGCATCATCACGGGCGACGCCAAGTTCGACCTGCTGGCGCGTATCTATTCGGTCGACGGTTCGGCGCTGCACGGCGGCGAAATGGAGCCTGCGACGTTGCAGACCTTCGTGCAGCCCTTCGCCGACGCGCTTTCGGAGTTGAAACCGGGGCAGATATCGGAGGTCGTGGAGACGCAGTACGGCTTCCACCTCATCCAGCTCATCGACAAAAAGGGCAACCTCTATCACTGCCGTCATATCTTGATCCGCCCGACCTACACCACCGAAGAGCTCTCCGAACCCGACCGTCAGCTCGACAGCATCGCGGGGTTGATCCGCGCCGATTCGCTGACGTTCGAGGAGGCGGCCCTGCGCTTTTCGGACGATCCCTATTCGCGCCAGAACGGCGGTATCGTGACCAACCACGAGTTGCTGGAGCATTACAACGCTAACGACGCACGCTATACGGCCACGAAGTTCCTGAAAGAGGATTTCGGCAACATGGGCCCCAGCGCCATTGCCGACTTCCGCACGCTCTCGCAACTCAAAGTCGGCGATATTTCACCGGCCTATCAGACGCAGGACATGAACGGCAACCAGTTGAGCAAGATCGTCAAGCTGGTTCAGATCATCCCCACGCACGTCGCCTCGCTCAACGAGGACTACCTGCGTTTGGAGCAGATGGCGCTCAACCGCAAGCAGGAGAAGGTTTTCGGGGAGTGGCTCTCCAAGAAGATCGACGGCATGTACGTCTACATCGATCCCGAGTTCCGCGACGGGGAGTTCGCCAACAAACATTGGGTAAAATAGCGAAGGCGGTTCCGCGGCGAATCCGGCCGGCGCTCCTGCGCTGCGTCCGGTGAAGGGATACGGCGGGCCGGCCCGTTTTTTGAAGCAGTCATCCGTTTGAGACGATTCCTGACCATAGCGTTCGTATTGCTGGCCGTCGGCGCGACGATGTTCGCCCGGACGGGCGGCCGCGGTGCGGCACAGCCCGAAAAGAAGGTCGTCGACCTGAAAGCCGACGTGATGTACCCGATCGAGTTTCGGGATACGTCGGCCGTCTGTCTGGTCGGCAACGTCGCCTTTTACCACAGCGGTGCGGTCATCACCTGCGACAGCGCCGTGCGTTACAGCGAGAAGCACATGGAGTGTTTCGGCAACGTGCTCATCAACAAGAACGACACCTACGTCTACGGCGACCGCGCCGACTACAACGGCGAGACGCACGTGGCCAACGTCTACTCCGATCTGGTGAAGGTGGTCGACGGCGACGCGACGCTCTACACCTACAAATTCCTTTTCAACACCAAGACCAACGTCGGTGAATTCGCCGACGGGGGCGTGGTGACCAACCGCGAAAACCAACTCGAATCGGACCGCGGTTACTACTATGCCAACGACCGCACGGTGATCTGCGTGGATCGGGTGGAGATCCGCAGCGAGGAGTACGACCTCACGGGCGATTCGGTGGTCTACAATCTGACGACCGACCACGCCTACTATTTCCGCCATACGAATATCTGGAATACGCAGGGCGACTACCTCTATGCCGACCGCGGCAGCTACGACAAGGGCGGCGAACTGTATACCGTCACTGAAAACGGCTATATCCTCACCGAGAAGCAGGAGGTGTGGAGCGATTCGATCGACTACTACAAACTCGCGGGACATGCCGTACTGCGCGGCAATATCCAGATCGACGACACGGAGCACAAGGTGCTCGCGTTCGGCGATTTCGGCGAGTATTGGAAGGAGCCGGGCAACGCATTTCTCACGCGCCGCCCCGCGGTGGTGAGCTACGATACGTCGCAGGGCGATTCGCTCTTCATGGCGGCCGACTCGATGTTCCTCTATACGATCGATCCGGCCAGGCAGCGCGCCGATTCGTTGCGCGCCGCAGCCCGTGCGGCCGACTCGTTGCACGCCGACTCGTTGCGTACCGATTCATTGCGTGTCGATTCGCTGGCGCCCGCCGCCGGGGATTCGGTGCAGGGTGTGCGGCCCGAGGCGCCGATCGTCGCGGCCCGCCGGGGATCGTTGTCCGAGGGGCGGGGCGACGCGAAACGGAACGGAACGGAGCGCACCGATTCTCTGGCGCCGCGACGGGCGGACAGCCTGCGCAGGGATTCTCTGGCGGCGGATTCGCTGCATGTCGACTCGCTCCTTCGGGATTCGTTGCAGCAGGATACGGTGGTAATGACCAAGGAGCAGCGCAAACAGTTGCTGCGCGAGGCGGCCGCACGCGAGAAGGCCGAACTGAAAGCGAAGCGCGATGCCGAACGGCAAGCCAAACTCGATACGATCGCGGCGCGCCGTCTGGCCAAGACGCGCGCGAAACTCGACGCACAGCGCGCGAAGGATTCGTTGCGCAATGCCCGATTGGCGGCCAAACGGGCCGAAAAGGCAGCGCGGCGGCGTGCCAAGCTGGGACTGCCCGAACCGGTCGACAGCACGAAACTCGATTCGCTCGACCGGCATACGGAGGGAGTGGACTCGCTGGCGGCGGACAGCCTGCGCAGGGATTCTCTGGCGGCGGATTCGCTGTCGCTCGACTCGCTGGGGCTGACGCCTGCCGATTCGCTCGATTCGCTCGATTCGCTGGCGCGCGATACGATCTACCGGTTGGTCAAAGGATTCCGCAACGTGCGCATCTACCGCTCCGACTTCCAGTCGGTATGCGATTCGCTGGTGGCCGTTTCGCGTGACTCGACCATTCATCTCTACATCGATCCCGTGCTGTGGAACCAGAACAGCCAGATCACTTCGGACGTGATGGACATCTTTACGGCCAACAGCCAGATCGTTCGGGCGGAGTTCGTCGGGCGGCCGCTGATGGTCTCCGAGTTGGATACGATGCACTACAACCAGGTGGCGGGCAAGACGATGACCGCCCTGTTCCGCAACAACCAGATCTACCGCAACGACGTGAAGGGCAACGCCCAGACGATCTATTTCATGCAGGAGGACGATTCGCCCGACATCATCGGGCTGCTGGTGCTCGAAAGCGGCGATCTGACCTTCTTCATCGAGGAGAAGCAGGTGGTGAAGATCACCTATCGCAACAATCCCGTCTATACGATCTATCCGATGGACAAGATTCCGCCCGACGTGGATCTCTTCTTGAAGGATTTCAAGTGGGAGGCCAAGCGCCGGCCCGCGCAGCGCGATGTCTTCGACCGCACGATCCGGCCTTCGATTCGTGCGGCCAAGAGCAGCCAGTCACGCCCGCAGTTCCCGATCGCGGCGCGCATCGACGCCTTCAAACGCCGGTTGATCGAGAGCCGCCGCTGGAGCGACCGCAACGACGTGGTGCAGCCCGACGTGATCGAGTGGATGTATTCGCTGGGCTGGCGTCCGCCCGAACAGGAGGAGGAGAGCCTGCCGGTCGTTCCGCTCGCCGGAAATGCGAAAGAGACCTCGCCGTAGAGCGGGGTCTCTTTTCGTATCGAGGCGGGTGGGGACGAGGCCGAGCCGCCGGTTCTCAGGGACGGACGAAGGTCAGGCTTCTGTCCTCTTCCGCGAAGAGCACGGCGGTATTGACCAGTGCCAGATGCGAATAGGCCTGCGGAAAATTTCCGAGCAGTTCTTTCGTATCGAAATCGATATCTTCGCTGAACAACCCCACGTGGTTGGCACAGCGCAGGACTCCGTCGAACAACCGTCGGGCCTCCTCCCGCTCTCCGATGACGAAGAGCGCGCGTATGAGCCAGAACGTGCAGATTGTGAAGGCCGATGCGGGCATACCGAAATCGTCCTCGCTGTTGTAGCGATACATCAGGCCGTCGTGCAGCAGCGCCTCCTTGACCGCCCTTACCGTTCGGCTGTAACGCGGATCCGTCGCCTCGATGAAACCGTAGGGTTCCATGAGCAGCAGCGACGAGTCCAGCGCCAGGTTGTCGTAGGCTTGCGAGAAACTTCCGATTTCCTCCTTCCATCCGTTTTTCATCACGTCGTCGCGGATGTCGTCGGCCTCCCGCCGCCAGCGGCGGCCGTACTCGTTTTTGCCGAGCAGGTCGGCGACCTTCGCGCCCCGATCCAACGCCACCCAGCACATCACTTTCGAAGAGACGAACTGGCGGCTCCGGCCGCGGATCTCCCAGATTCCCTTGTCCGGTTTGCGCCACTCTTCCGTCACGGTCGAGAGAATGTTCTTGACCATCTCCCACATGTCCTCGATTTCGTCGAGCGAACCCGGCATCAGGCGGTAGTATTGGTAGATCAGATCCATTAGGTATCCGAACGAGTCGTTCTGCCGCTGGTGGTAGGCATCGTTGCCGATGCGCACGGGTTTGGAGTTCTTGTAACCCGACAGATGATCCAGTGTAGTCTCGGTCAATGTCCGCTCGCCGCGGATGCCGTACATGATCTGGTAGGGCTCGTGCGTGTTGACGAACGTCGACTGGATGAAGCGCATGAACCGGGCGGCCGCTCCGGGGTGTCCGATGCGGAAGAGCGTCTCGATGGACATCGAAGCGTCTCGGAGCCAGCAGAAGCGGTAATCCCAGTTGCGGACGTCGCCGGCGCTTTCGGGCAGACTGGTCGTGAGGGCCGCCAGCACGGCGCCGTTGTAGTAGGACATGAGTTTCAGTGTCAGCAGGCTCCGTTCGATCACGTCGTTGTAATAAGTGAACCTTTTCGTGCGGTTCGTCCAGTTGAGCCAGTAGACCAGCGTGCGGCAGTATTCGAGTTTTTCGCGTTCGATGTCCACCGGAATCACTTTTTCGTTGTGCGACAGCAGGAAGAATTCGTCGCGTTCGAGGACGATCTCCTCCCGCCGTGCGATCTTTCCGAGCGGCAGCGAGGCATAGAGATAGAGCCGGTTCTTCGGGTCGGAGAGGCTGTGGCTTTCGATGAATTCGGGCGTGACGGTCTGCTCCGTGCGGCCGCGGGCATAGTCGGGCGCAGGGGCGTAATGTACCCGCAGGCGCGGCCTTCCCCTGACCCACCGGACGTAGCGGTAGAGTTCGGGAGGCATGTAGTGTTCGTCCCTGCGCGAACGGTAGCAGGGCATGAAATCGAGTATGACGAACTCGCCCTCGGCGGCCGAGAAGGTCGTGGCGAGGATGTTCGTGTGGGGGATGTAGGCCTGCGAAATGCGGTATTCCTCCGCGACGTCGAATCCGAAGCATCCCCCTTTCCGACGGTCGAGCAGCGATGCGAACACCGATGGCGAGTCGAAGTCGGGCAGGCACATCCATTCGATGGTTCCGCGTGCGGAGACGAGTGCCGCCGTACGGCAGTTGCCGACGACGCCGTAATTCAGATTATTGTCCATATTCCTCGGTTCGGCGGCCGGCCACCAGTTTTTTCAGATTGTTCCATGTCGTGCGGATCGCGTGTTTCACGCCGGCCGGGTCGAAACTGCCGCGGTCCCGGGCGAGGAGTTCCAGCAGAGGAACGACCTCGCTCTGTTCGGGCATATTGTAGCGGGCATGCTCCGAAGCGTTGCCGACCTTGATCGAGAGGGCTCGGGGCGGCAGGGCTGCGAACATGTCGTCGTCGGTGGTGTCGTCGCCGAGCGCAAGGATGAAATCGTAGCGTTCCTGCCGCAGCAGTCGGAGCGTTTCGGAGCCTTTCGTGAAGCGGGGCGACTTGATCTCCACGACTTTGTCCCCTTGCAGGATGTGCAGGTTCAGGCGTGCGCACAGCGGCATGAGCGCGTTGACCAATTGCTGTGCGCGCAACTGTCCCAGCCAGCTGTCGGCTTCGCGGTAATGCCATGCCAGTGCCGTCTGTTTGCGTTCGATGCGCGAGCGGGGCGTCTTCCGTGCGAAGTGTTCGAGCAACGCCGACAGCTTCGGATCCCACGAGGCGGGGCGGATGTTACAACGCCATGCGCCGCGATCCTTGTAGAAGGCACCGTGCTCGGCAGCGAGCGATACGGGCAGTCCGCCGAACCACTTTTCGAGCGTCCCGGAGTCGCGGCCGCTGCAAATGACCACGCGGTTCGCGGCATCCGTTCCCAGCGTACGGAGCAGTTCGCAGAGCCGGTGCGAGGGTACGGCCTCTTCGGGACGGGAACGGATCGGAGCGAGCGTACCGTCGTAATCGAACAGCAGCAGCCGTCGTTTCGCACGACGGTATGGCC
>ERZ824575.1565-NODE-1565-length-21059-cov-11.629118_pt1 | contig 21059 bp, 19 predicted proteins | sample MGYA00519470_ERZ824575 | MGnify/ENA primary metagenome ERZ824575 (study PRJEB31778, sample SAMEA3449170) | human gut metagenome | biome: human gut; feature: human-associated habitat; material: faeces | place: United Kingdom | collected 2010/2012 ...
TGTTTTTCGAAGCCACGCCCGTCACGCCTGAAACGCTGCTCACCGAGGTGCGGCGTCTGGCGGACGCCAAATACCGTTTTGTGACCATGTCGCAGACCGTGCTCGACGAGCATACCCTGCGCCTTTACTATCACTTTGACGAAAATCTGACCATGACGGATCTGCGCTGTAACTCCGAGCTCTGCCACTGGTCGCCCAGCGACGCCAAGGGTATGCGCCACCTGCGTATGGATGTGGACAAGGACCAGCTCATTCCCAGCATCTCCTCGGTCTATTTCTGCGCGGTGCTCATTGAAAACGAGACCCAGGATCAGTTCGGGGTGCGCTTTGAGGGCCTGCCTCTGGACTACCAGGGCGGCATGTATCTGGAAGGCGAAGTCACGCGCGGTCCTTACTTCACCATGACCACGGTGAAGCGCCCGGCCGGGGCCAAAACGCCCACGCCCGCCCCTGAGGGCGGCGAAGCCGCCAAAGGAGAGCAAGCATGAGCAACCGCACCACCGTCATTCCCTTCGGGCCGCAGCATCCGGTGCTGCCGGAGCCGCTGCACATCAAATTCGTGGTGGAGGACGAAACCGTGGTGCAGGCCGTGCCCCAGCTCGGTTTTGTGCACCGCGGCCTGGAAAGCCTGGTCCGCAACAAGGATTTCAATCAGATGGTCTTTGTGGTGTAGCGCATCTGCGGCATCTTCTCCTGCATCCATGCCAACTGTTACTGCAATGCCATTGAGGACATGCTGGGCGTCACGGCCCCGCCGCGCGCCCAGTTCCTGCGGGTGGTCTGGTCCGAGCTGCACCGTATCCATTCCCATCTGCTCTGGCTGGGCCTGTTCGCGGACGCCTTCGGTTTTGAAAGCGTATTCCAGCAGTTCTGGCGCATTCGCGAGCATGTCATGGACATCTGCGAAGCCACGGCGGGCAATCGCGTGATCCTGTCGGTCAATGTGGTGGGCGGCGTGCGTCGCGACCTCAGTCCGGACCAGATCCGCTGGATGCTGGAGCAGCTCGACGCGTTGGAGCAGGGCATGCGTGAGCTGACCAGCACCATGCTCAACGATTACACCGTGCAGGAACGCACGCGCGGCATCGGCCTGCTGAGCAAGGACGACGCCCGCCTGCTGGACGACCTGTTGGAGAAAGCGGGGGCTGAAAATGGCAAGTGAATTCAGCACCGAGTTCTTCTCGGCCAACCGCATCGTCAAAGCTGACCTCCGTGCCGCCCGCACCCCCCGTGAGGAGGACCTGGAGCGCATCAAGAAAGAGGTCGCGAAGCTGTACGACGCCACCGAGGTCATCCTGAACGTCACGGTGGACGACAGCCTCCTCTCCGGCTATGTGCTGCAGATCGGCGACCGTGTCTTCGATAACTCCGGCCGCCACGCCATCGACCAGATGATGGCCGACAAGCCCTCTCTGGCCACCCTCAAGACCCGCATCGAGGACTACAAGCCCGCCGCCACCAGCGAAGAGGGCGGCGTGGTCATCTCCTCCGCCGACGGCATCGTGGAAGTGGAAGGCATGGACCGCGCCGTCTACGGCGAGATCGTCACCTTCGAGAATGGCGCCAAGGGCATGGTGGAGAGCGTCGAGCCGGGCCGTCTGGGCATCATGCTCTTCGACGGCGCTGAGACCGTCGGCGTCGGCACCATGGTCACCCGCAGCGGCAAGCGTGCCGGCATCCCGGTGGGCGACGGCTTCCTTGGCCGCGTCATCGACCCGCTGGGCGAGCCCATCGACGGCAAAGGCCCCATCGAGGCTGTGGGCTACAACCCCATCGAGAAGCAGGCCCCCGGCATCCTCGAGCGCCAGAGCGTGGATACGCCGCTCCACACCGGCATCCTCGCCATCGACTCCATGTTCCCCATTGGCCGCGGCCAGCGTGAGCTGATCATCGGCGACCGCCAGACCGGCAAGACCGTCATTGCGACCGATACCATCATCAACCAGAAGGGCAAGGATGTTCTGTGCATCTACGTCGCCATCGGTCAGAAGCGTTCTACTGTGGCAACGCTGGTGGAGAACCTGGAGAAAAACGGTGCTATGGCGTACACAACGGTCGTCTGCGCCACCGCGTCCGAGCTGTCGCCCTTGCAGTATATCGCCCCTTACGCAGGCTGCGCCATGGGCGAGTACTTCATGAACAAGGGCAGGCACGTCCTGATTATCTATGACGATTTGTCCAAGCATGCTGTCGCGTACCGTGCGCTGTCGCTGCTGATTCGCCGTCCCCCGGGACGCGAGGCATACCCTGGCGACGTTTTCTATCTGCACAGCCGTCTGCTGGAACGCGCCGCCAAGCTGAGCGACGCCAAGGGCGGCGGCTCGCTGACCGCACTGCCCATCATCGAGACACAGGCTGGCGACGTTTCGGCCTATATCCCGACGAACGTTATTTCCATTACCGACGGTCAGATTTTCCTGGAGACCGAGTTGTTCCATGCAGGTATCCGCCCGGCTGTCAACCCCGGTATCTCGGTTTCCCGTGTCGGAGGCAACGCCCAGATCAAGGCCATGAAAAAGGTCGCCGGTACGCTGAAACTGATTTACTCCCAGTACCGCGAGCTGCAGGGCTTTGCCCAGTTCGGCTCTGACCTGGACGCCGACACTAAAGCGCGTCTGGCGCAAGGCGAGCGCATCGTCGAAGTGCTGAAACAGGACCGCAACAGTCCTGTCGCCGTCGAGAAGCAAGTTGCTATTCTCTATGCGACGATTCACGGCTATCTGAAAGAGGTCGCCGTGTCCGATATTGCCGAGTATGAGCAGCGTCTCTATGACTACCTGGACGAAAACGTCACCGCTGCTGGCGTGATGGAGACCATCCGCACCACCGGCGATTTGAAACCGGAGACAGAAGAAAAGCTCAAGCAGGTACTGGCCGACTTTACTGCACAGTTCCTCAAAGAAAAATAAACTGCAAAGGAGGTGCCGCCGATGGCCGGTTCCATGAAGGAAATCAAGCTGCGTATCCGAAGCGTCGAAAGCACCATGCAGATCACCAAGGCCATGGAGCTTGTGGCATCCAGCAAGCTGCGCCGTGCCAAGGAGCGCGTCGAGGGCAGCCGCCCATATTTTGAGACGCTCTACAGCACGCTGTATGACATTGTCAGCGCGGACTCGGGGTTCGACAGCCCGTATCTTGCCAGGCGGGATACGAACCGCCGCCTGTATATCGTTATCGCGGGTGACCGCGGTCTGGCGGGCGGCTACAACTCCAATATCCTCAAGGCCATCGAGGCGGACGCCGAGGGCGCGGATTATTGCGTTCTGCCCATAGGCAAAAAGGCCGTCGAGCACTTTGAGCGCCGCAAGGCAGCCATCCTGACCACCGCCTTCGCGGAGGCAGGGGATTTGTCTGTCAGCGATTGCTTTGAGATTTCCCGCCTCGTCTGCCAGAAATTCCTGGCAGGGGAGTTTGACGAGATCCGCCTTGGTTTTACGCAATTTGTCTCTATGCTGACCCAGACGGCCACCGTGCTGCCGGTCCTGCCCTTTGACGCTCAGCGCCCCGAGCCGGGCCACGAGCGCGAAAGCCTGATGATGTATGAGCCGGACGGAAAGACCGTCTTTGACGCCATTATCCCCGAGTATCTCGCGGGCGTCGTCTACGGTGCCCTGTGCGAGAGCGTTGCCAGTGAGCAGGGCGCGCGCCGTATGGCGATGGACGCCGCCACCAAGAACGCAGGCGAGATGATCGACCATCTGAACCTGTACTACAACCGTGCGCGTCAGGCCGCTATCACCCAGGAAATCACCGAGATTGTGGCCGGTGCCGATGCGGAGTCTTAAAGAAAAAGCCCACTAAAGGAGTGTGTGCTATGCCAGAAAAACACATCGGAAAGGTCGTACAGGTCATGGGACCCGTACTGGACATCCGATTCAAGGACGGTGAACTGCCTGCCCTGCTCAACGCCATTGAGGTGGAAAACAACGACAAAAAGCTGATCGTCGAGGTTGCCCAGCATGTCGGCGACAACGTGGTCCGCTGCATTGCCATGGCCGCCACCGACGGCCTTGTGCGCGGCGCGGATGCTGTGGACACCGGTGAGCCTATCAAGGTGCCCGTCGGTGACGAATGCCTCGGCCGTGTGTTCAACCTACTGGGTGAGCCGGTCGACGAGCAGCCCGCCCCCGAAAATACCGAGCGCTGGCCCATCCACCGCCAGGCCCCCGCTTTTGACGAGCAGGAATCCGCAACGGAAATTCTGGAGACCGGCATCAAGGTCGTTGACTTGATCTGCCCCTATGCCAAGGGCGGCAAAATCGGTCTGTTCGGCGGTGCCGGTGTCGGCAAAACCGTTCTGATCCAGGAATTGATCTACAACATCGCGACGGCCCACAACGGCTACTCTGTCTTTACCGGCGTCGGCGAGCGCACCCGCGAGGGCAACGACCTGTACGGTGAAATGCGCGAGAGCGGCGTTCTGAACAAGACCGCGCTGGTCTATGGCCAGATGAATGAGCCGCCGGGAGCACGTATGCGCGTCGCCCTGTCCGGCCTGACAATGGCGGAGTATTTCCGTGACGTCAAGCATCAGGACGTGCTGCTCTTTATCGACAACATCTTCCGCTTCACCCAGGCCGGTTCCGAGGTCTCGGCGCTGCTGGGCCGTATGCCCTCTGCCGTCGGCTACCAGCCAACACTGGCCACCGAAATGGGTGCCTTGCAGGAACGTATCACATCCACCCGCAAGGGGTCCATCACGTCTGTGCAGGCCGTCTACGTGCCTGCTGACGACCTGACAGACCCTGCGCCCGCCACTACCTTTACCCACCTGGATGCCACCACGGTTTTGAGCCGTGATATCGCCTCCCAGGGCATTTATCCGGCTGTTGACCCACTGGATTCTACCTCTCGTATCCTTTCGCCCGAGGTAGTCGGCCAGGAGCATTACGAGGTCGCCCGCGCCGTGCAGCAGGTCTTGCAGCGCTACAAGGAATTGCAGGACATCATCGCCATCATGGGCATGGATGAACTGTCCGAGGAGGACAAGGTCACGGTCGCCCGCGCCCGCAAGGTGCAGCGCTTCCTGTCCCAATCCTTCCATGTAGCGGAGCAGTTCACCGGTATGCCCGGCCAGTATGTGCCGCTGAAGGAGACCATCCGCGGCTTCAAGATGATTCTGAACGGCGAGTGCGACAGCATCCCCGAGAGCTGTTTCCTGTTTGCAGGCACCATCGATGATGTGCTGGCTAAGGCCAAGCAACAGTAAGGTGGTGGGCGTATGGCAACTTTCCCGCTCAAAATCTTAACGCCGGACGGTGTCGCCTATGACGGCCCGGCCGTGTCGGTATCCTGCCGGACCATCAACGGTCAGGTGCAGCTGCTGGCAAAGCATATTGACTTCTGCACGGCCCTGGGTATGGGCGAGGCCCACATCAAGCTCGAGGACGGCACCACCCGCCGCGCCGCCTGCATGGGCGGTATGCTCAGTATGCTGAAAGGCGAGTGCCGTCTGCTGGCGACCACCTTTGAATGGGCGGACGCCATCGACGCCGAGCGCGCCGCCCGCAGTAAGACCCGCGCCGAAGAAATGCTGGCCCAGAAGAACCTGGACAAGCGCGACATGGAGCTGGCCGAAGCCCGCTTGAAGCGTGCCCTGGTGCGCAGCAGTGTGGCCGCACGCAAGGATATTTGAATCATTTCTGCCTCCGCTGACAAAGCGGAGGTATTTTGTTTTTTACGGCAGGGGGCGGCGTCCTCGAGACGCCCCGCCAGCGCTTGCCTTTTGCCCCCACACACAGTATAATAGACGCATGAATACTACATTTATTTACATCATAATCATGAACATCATCGGTTTCTGCCTGATGGGGCTGGACAAGCACCGCGCCCGCACGCGGCAGTGGCGCATCCCAGAAAAAGTCCTGTTCGGCGCGGCACTGCTGGGCGGCAGCGCCGGGGCCTGGGCAGGGATGTACGCCTTCCGCCACAAGACGCGCCGCTGGTATTTTGTCGTGGGCATGCCGCTGATTTTGGCTGTGCAGACCGGGCTTCTGTGGTACTTTTTGCGCTGAACGCACAGCTAAGCGGGTGAATTTGACAAATAATCCACAATCTTAACTTGACATTTTATTAACTTTGTGAAATATTTTGCCTCGAACGCCTTTTCCGCACATATGTTGCGCAAATTCGGCGCATTTCGCACATTTTTATTGCAAAGCGCAAAATGGGTGCTATAATAACCATGTAAGTGCTGCGCAGCCCTTGGCTGCATAAATACTGGAGGTTATCGGAGTATGTCCATTTTCGAGAATTTTGAGAAGAAACTGCAGGCTGAGCCGAAGTCCATCGTCTTTACCGAGGGCACCGACGCCCGTATCCTGTCTGCTGCAAGCCGCCTGCTGGCCGGCAAGACCCTGAAGGTCATCCTGCTGGGCGAGGTCGAGGCCGTCAAAAAGGCCGCTGCTGATGGCAGCTTTGATATCACCGGTGCCGAGATCATCGACCCCACCAACTACGCGGGCTTTGACGAGATGGTCGCCAAGATGGTCGAGCTGCGCAAGGGCAAGATGACCGACGAGCAGTGCCGCGCCGCTCTGTCCAAGGGCAACTACTTCGGCACCATGCTGGTCAAGATGGGCAAAGCTGACTGCCTGCTGGGCGGTGCCACCTATTCTACCGCCGATACCGTCCGCCCCGCGCTGCAGCTCATCAAGTGCAAGCCTGGCATCAAGTCCGTCAGCTCCTGCTTCATCCTGATGCGCGGTGACGAGAGCATCGCCATGGGCGACTGCGCCATCAACATTGATCCTTCCGAGGATGAGATTGTTGAGTCCACCGTCGAGACTGCCCACACCGCCGAGGTCTTTGGCATCGATCCCCGCGTTGCACTGCTGTCCTACTCCACCAAGGGTTCCGGTAAGGGCGAGACCGTTGACAAGATGCGCAACGCAACCCTGCGTGTGCAGGAGGCTCACCCCGAACTGAAGGTTGACGGCGAGCTGCAGTTTGACGCTGCCGTAGCCCCCGAAGTCGGTCAGCTGAAGGCTCCCGGCTCCAAGGTTGCCGGTTACGCCAACACCTTTATCTTCCCCAACATCAACGCCGGCAACATCGGCTACAAGATTGCCCAGCGTCTGGGCGGTTTTGAGGCCTACGGCCCCATCCTGCAGGGCCTGAACGCCCCCATCAATGATTTGTCCCGCGGCTGCAACGCCGAGGAGGTCTACAAGATGGCCCTGATCACCGCCGCACTGATCTGAGTTAAAATTTCTACATAAAATCACCGCCGCCCATTGTGCAATACAGTGGGCGGCAGTTTTTAGGTTGTAAGGGTCGATGTAAGGGTCGATGCTTGTATCGACCCGCGGGCGGATGTAAACAGCCGCCCCTACAAAAAGCTGCCCGCTGCGATTTTCAGCAGCGGGCAGTTTTATTTATTCATCAATAATGCAGCTTATCCGCATCCAGATTTTCCAGCACCGGCAGCATGGCGGAGGCTTCGGCGCGGGCAGCGATGGGGTCCATCATCAGGTAGTTTCCGCATTCCACGGCGGATGCACCCGGGATGTCGCCCTCAAACGCTGCCATCCAGGCAAAAGCACTGCGGGTCAGGTCCAGCGCCTCGGCAGGCGTCAGGCCGATGGTCAGCAGATAAAAGCCGGTCAGGCAGCCCATGGGACCGACATAGACGACACCCTTGCTGTACTTGCTGTTGCGGGCATAGGTCGCGAACAGGTGTTCCAGCGTGTGGGCCGCGGCGGAGGAAAGGTAACTGCCCTTGTTGGGCTGCTTCATGCGGATGTCCCAGGTCAGGATCTCGCCGTTCTCGCCATCCTGGCGGGAAAGATACATCCCGGGCAGCAGCTTGGTGTGGTCAACACAGAAACTCGCGATACGTTCCATCGTTGCGCCTCACTTCGCCATAGCCTGGACAACACCGCGGGCGCAGTCCATCGAGATGACCATGCCGTCCTTCAAGGTGCGGGTGGCGTTGGTAGCACCGACGATGACTGCCTTGCCCAGCGTCAGGCCGACAATCGCGGAGTGGCTGTTGGTGCCAGCCTCCTCGGTGATGATACCGGTAGCCTCGCGCATGAAGGGCAGGGTGTCGTTGGTGGTGAAGGGCACGACCAGAATCTGACCGGGCTTGAACTTCTTGGCGGCCTCGGCGGCGCTGCGGCAGACGCAGACTTCGCCTTTGGCGTTGTACTGACCAATGCCAACACCAGCCAGCAGGGAATCACCGACCATGTGGACCTTGATCATGTTGGTGGTGCCGGACACACCGACCGGAACACCAGCGGTCACGACGACCAGGTCGCCGTCCTGTACCAGGCCAGCCTCCTGCGCCTTGGCAACGGACATGCTGATGAGCTCATCGGTGGAGGTGGCATACTCCATCATCAGCGGGGTCACACCGCGGTAGACATTCAGCTGGCGGCGGGTCGTCTCGTCCAGCACGCAGGCAATGATTTGGGTGTCGGGGCGGAAGCGACTCAGCAGGCGGGCGGTCTCACCGCTCTTGGAGGCCGTGATGATAGCGGACGCACCGATATCGGCAGCAGTGGTGCAGGCGGCGTGGCCCACAGCAGCGCTGACATTCAGGCGGGTGGAATCCGAGCCGGAGTGATGAACCAGGCTGTCAAAGTTGGAGTCGGCCTCGGTGGTCTCGGCAATCGTGGCCATGGCCTTTAAGGCTTCGACCGGGTACTTGCCCGCAGCGGTCTCGCCGGAGAGCATGACCGCGCCGGTGCCGTCGTAAATGGCATTGGCAACGTCGGTGATCTCGGCACGGGTCGGGCGGGGGTTGACGATCATGGAATCCAGCATCTGGGTAGCGGTGATGCAGATTTTACCGGCGCTCATGGCGCGGTCGATCAAGTGCTTCTGAATGGCAGGAATCTCAGCAAAGTCGATCTCCACGCCCATATCGCCGCGGGCGACCATGATGCCGTCAGCCACAGTCAAAATCTCGTCAATGTTGTCAATGCCTTCCTGGTTTTCGATCTTGGCAATGATGCGGATTTTGGAGTTGTGCTCGTCCAGAATGTGGCGAATCTCCATAATGTCCTGGGCGTTGCGGGCGAAGCTGGCGGAAATCAGGTCAAAGCCCTGCTCGATGCCAAACAGGATATCGCTGGTATCGCGCTGGCTCATATACGGCATAGTCAGGTGTACGCCGGGGACATTGACACCCTTCTTGGTCTTGATGGTACCGTCATTACAGACAGTGCAGTTGATATCGGTGTCGCCGACTTCATCGATGCGCAGTTCGATCAGGCCGTCATCCAGCATGATGCGGCCGCCGGCCTTGACATCGCGAGGCAGATCCTTGTAGGTAACGGAGCAGATTTCATTCGTGCCCTCCACATTGCGGGAGGTCAGGGTGAATTTCTGGCCGGTGACGAGCTTCTCGACGCCGTTCTTGAACTCACCCAGGCGAATCTCGGGGCCCTTGGTGTCCAGCATACAGGCGATGGGCAGGTCCAGTTCCTTGGACAGGGCACGCACCTTGTCAAAACGACCCTTGTGTTCCTCGTAGTCACCGTGAGAAAAGTTGAAGCGAGCAACGTTCATGCCGTTTTCCATCAGCTGGCGCAGAATGCCCGGCTTATCGGTGGACGGACCCATAGTACATACGATTTTGGTTTTACGCATAGAAATGCCTCCGTTCGTTTTTCTACCTATTTATATACTCTTAGCAAACCTCAGCGGTATTATACTACAAGTTTGCAGGGGTAAACAAGTGGGAAAAAGCTCTCCTGCACGGTTTTGCCGCGCATTTTTTGCTTTTTTTCGGTGCGTTATTTTTTAGACAAATTCAGCCTCGTCCGTACAAATTCTGCGGCAGCTTTGGTGCTGCCTGGTGGGTAAGGGGTAGGCAGGCTGAGCGATGGCCGTCAGGGCGTTGCGCTCCTTGACGACGGCTTTCAGCGCGGCATAGTCAGCGGCGTGTTAGGCTTGCTCGGTCAGCTCGCGCAGTTTTTGCTGGGCGGCCGCATAATCCGGCCGTGTGTAGGGGAGTGTGCTGAATTTTTGTACCTGCATGCAGTTCCTTTTTATAAGGAATATAAAAATCCTACTCTTACCTATTTTACAGTATAGCCCAAGTCACGCCGATTTGCAACCTCGGATTTCATGTTTACTTTTTGTTCGTTTTACGGTATAATAAGCCTAAGAATATCACAGACCCATTTTTATATTAGGAGAATCATCATGGCAAAACGTGTATTTCTGATCGTGCTGGACAGCTTCGGTGTTGGCGCAGAGCCGGATGCACCGCTTTTCGGCGACCCCGGCACCAATACGCTGGGGGCCATTGCAGGCCACCCCAACTTCAAGGGTGATAACCTTGCCAAGCTCGGTATGTTCAACCTGGACGGTGTCACCTGCGGCACGCCGGTGTCTGCGCCCATCGGCAGCTATGCCCGCCTGCGCGAGGCCAGTGCCGGCAAGGACACCACCATCGGCCATTGGGAGATTGCGGGTCTGCTCAGCGCAGAGCCACTGCCCACCTTCCCGAACGGCTTCCCGCAGGAGCTGCTGGACGAGTTCACCGCCAAGACCGGCTACAAGGTTCTGTGCAACAAGCCCTACTCCGGCACCGAGGTCATCCGCGACTACGGCGAGGAGCACATGAAAACCGGTGCCCTCATCGTCTACACCTCCGCCGACAGTGTGTTCCAGATTGCCGCCAACGAGGCTCTTGTGCCCATCGAAAAGCTCTACGAAATCTGCGCCCAGGCGCGTGAGCTGCTGACCGGCAAGTACGGTGTTGGCCGTGTGATCGCCCGGCCCTTCGTGGGCGACTGTGCCGCCAACTTTACCCGCACGCCCCGCCGCCACGATTACAGCCTGGTGCCGCCGCATGACACGATGCTGGACGCCATCCAGGCCGCAGGCAAGGCAACTATCGGCGTGGGCAAAATTCATGATATCTTTGCGGGCAAGGGCATCGGCGAGACCATCCGCACCAGCGGCAACACCGAAGGCTTGCAGGTCACGCTGGATCTGGCTGACCGCGATTTTGAGGGTCTGGCTTTTGTCAACCTCGTTGACTTTGATATGCTCTACGGCCACCGCCGTGATATCGCCGGTTATGCCGCCGCTGCCGCCGAGTTCAACGACTGGCTGCCCGGCTTTATGGCCAAGATGCGCCCGGGCGATATCCTGATGGTCACGGCTGACCACGGCTGCGACCCCAGCTACACCAAGACCACCGACCACACCCGCGAGTATATACCATTCCTGATTTACGGCGATGAGGTCAAGTCCGGCGTCAACCTGCACACCCGGTACAGCTTTGCCACGATTGCCGACACCGTCTGCAAGGCACTGAACGTTGACTACTGCCCGGCAGGCTGCGGCGTCTACGATGAGATCAAAAAGTAACGTGGGGCTGTTTCTGCTGTATCTGCTGGCGGTGGTGCTCGTTGTTTACTCGGTCTCGCTGGTGATTTTGTCCAACTTCAACATGGGCAATCTCATGGTCTGGCTGCTGACCGCCTGCGTTGTCGGATATGCAGTGTTCCGCCGTCCGCTCCACGCGTGGTTCAGCCACGGCACAGGCCGGGTCGTATTCTGGGTACTGGCGGCACTGGCTGCCATTTACTTGGCCGTCATTGCGTTTGTGTCGGTCAGCGGCTACACAAACCCGCCTACCGGGAACGAGCAGGTCGTCCTTGTGCTGGGCGCGGGCCTGCACAAGGACAAGCCCAGTAAGCTGCTTCAATACCGCCTGAATAAAGCCTATGAGTTTGCCGCCGCCCACCCGGACACACTGGTCATCACCAGCGGCGGGCAGGGGCGCGACGAGTGGTGCCCCGAGGGTGACGCCATGCGGGACTACCTTATTGCCAAGGGACTGGAGCCTGCGCGGGTCATATCAGAGGGGCGTTCGACCTCCACCGAGGAAAACTTTGCCTTCTCGCTCGCCATTCTGCGCCAGCACGGCTATGACGAGACAACGCCCATCGTCTATGTTTCCAATGCGTTCCACTGCTACCGCGCCGGAAAATATGCTGCCATGGCGGGCTTTACCAATGCCACCGAACTGGCTGCCGGCACGCCGCTGCGCAGCGTATTACCGTGCTACCTGCGGGAGGCGCTGGCACTTTTGTATTACTGGGTATTCAAGACTTCCGTCACCGGGCCGATGCATGCTATGGTCGGTTTGCTGGATATGAATAAGAAATTTTTCTATAAATAGGAGGGAACTGCCATGCAGATCCGCTATTATAAAGAGTACAGCCGCTTCCTGAACCGCTTTATGGAGTTCAAGGTCTACGGCCACGCCGGACGCCCCATCGTGATTTTTCCGTGCCAGAGCGGCCGGTTCTTCGATTGGGAGGATCGCAATATGTGCAACGCCGCCGCGCCGTGGATCGACAACGGTAAGCTGCAGATCTTCGCGGTGGACAGTATCGACCCTGAAAGCTGGGATAACCACGGCCCAGAGCGCCCGCGTATCGAAATGCAGGAGCGCTGGTATAACTATATCTGCGAGGAATTTATCCCCCGACTGCTGGAGATCAACCGTGAGCAGGGAGAGGATCACACCGGTCGCATCCTGACTGGCGGTGCCAGCATGGGCGGCGGCCACGCGGTCAACTTCTACCTGCGTCGCCCCGATATCTTCAACGGTACGATTGCCCTGAGCGGCCTGTATTCCTCCGGAATGTTCTTTGGCAATTACATGGACGATCTGGTCTACCGTAATTCTCCCTGCGATTATATGCGCAACTTTCCCACGACTCATCCGTACATGAAACTGTTTGAAAAGGCCGACAAGTTCATTATGTGCTGCGGCCAGGGCGCGTGGGAGGCTGACCTGCTGGCCTCCACCAGGGAGTTGCAGGCTATCCTCGAGAGCAAGGGCATCCACCCCATCGTTGATATCTGGGGCCAGGATGTCTCCCACGACTGGTACTGGTGGGAGAAGCAGTGGGTCTACTTCCTGCAGATGACGCTGGGCGACGCCTGATACAAAAGGAAAGTGCTTATGGATTTTTGGCACGATGCAGCGGCGCAAAAGCGCTGGCTGCGCCGTTTTGTGCTGCTGACAGCGGTGCTGCTTGTGCCGGTGTTTGCACTGGCGGTATTTGCGCGCCCCTCGGCCGATGACTACATCTACGCGGCCCGCACCCATGCGGTGGTGCAGCAGTACGGCTTTGATCTGCCGCGTCTGCTGCGTGCCGCCTGGGATACAAACGCCTACTATTACGAAAACTGGCAAGGGCTCTACGTTTCCGGCTTTACGCTGGCCTTCCAGCCCGCTATCTTCGGCAACAAATGGTATGGCATCACGCTTTTGTGTGTGCTTCTGCCGCTGTTTTTCTGCCTGTACGGCCTTATGAGGTGCGTTGTGCTGCGGCTGGACCCGGCGCAGAAGCATCTACCCTGGGCGCTGGCGCTGCTGCTGACCTTTGCGTTTATCCAGGGGATGCCCTCCCCGGTGGAAGGGCTGTACTGGTTCAACGGCGCAATGAACTACCTGCCGTATTTCTCGCTGGCCGCGCTGAATGCCGGGCTTGCGTTTGCACTCTGCTTTGCCGGGAAATTGGTGCCCCGCCAAAAAGTGCTCTACGCGCTGACGGGTTGCGTGTGCAGCCTTGTCATCGGCGGCGGCCATCAGGTAGCCGGGCTTTTGAACGTGCTGGTGTTGCTGTTGGCCGCGGTGCTCTGCGCACGGCGCCGCAATTTCTGGCAACTGCCCGCATTTTTCGCTGCTGTCCTTGGCCTTTTGCTGAACGTGCTGGCTCCGGGTACGCGGGTGCGCACCGCCGGCTTTGCGGGAGCGGGCTTCGCGGAGGCAATAGTAAAAAGTTTTATTTTGGCCGCTATGCAATGGCTGCGCTGGCTGGATGTGCCGCTGCTCTGCCTATTGGCATTGTTGGCGCTGCCGCTTTTGCAGCTGGCCCGCAGCGCGGTTCTGCCCGATCGGGTATTCCGCCGTCCCTGGCTGGGCGCAGCAGTCACTTTTGTGCTGATGTGGGCTATGATTTTCCTGCCCTCCTACACGATGGGCGGCATCGGCGCGGGTCGGCTTCTGAACGTCGTCTGGATGACTTTTGTGCTGGGCCTTGCCGCCACCGAATTTCTGCTGCTGGGCTGGCTGGAGCGCGTGCGCGGCGTATCGCTGCACCGCGCCGAGCGGTTCTGCCAGCACCATGCCCGCCGCTTGCCGCTGGCCGTTGCCTGTATGCTGGTGGTGATGGCCTGTATCGGCAGCCACACGGTCAAAGAGGGCCAAGACAACTACTTTGCCACCAGCCTGGAAGCCGCCTATGAGCTGGCCGACGGCCAGGCCCAGCGCTATGCCGCCGCGCTGGATGAACGAGAGGCAATCCTGACCGACGAAGCCCAGCCGGAAGTATCCATCCGCCCACTGAACGAGAACGAGCGCCCCTGGCTGCTGTTTTATACTGACGTTGCCCCCGGGCCGGACCTGTGGGGCCTGACACCCTATTTTACCAAGCAATCAGTGACAATTTTGGATTTTGAATAACCATGCCCCTGCCTAGCCGCAGGGGTTTTGCATGGGCGTATTTCCTATTGGCAAAGTAGGAAACTATACCATACGATTCTGGCACACATTATCATTATATAGAAGGGGCATCCCCATGATCTATCTTGACTATTCTGCCAACACCCCGGCAGACCCCGCCGTGCTGGACGCCTATGTGGCGGCCGAGCGACGGTATATTGCCAATCCCAATTCCACCCACATTGCCGGTCAGGAGGCCCGTGCCGAGATGGAGCGGGTGACGACGTCGATTGCAAACCACCTCGGCGTGCAGCCTGCGGAAATCATCTACACCTCCGGCGCCAGCGAAGCCAACAACCTGGCCATCAAGGGCATTGCCCAGGCGTCGCGTCACATCGGCAAGCACATCATTTCTACCCAGCTTGAGCATTCTTCCATCGGTGCGTCACTCTCGGTCCTGCAGCAGCAAGGGTATGAGATTGACCTGCTCAACATCAACCGCGATGGCAGGGTAGATTTGGATCAGCTGCGGGAACTGATGCGCAATGATACGATTCTGGTTGCCGTCTGCGCCGTGGACAGCGAGCTTGGCACGGTGCAGCCCATCCAGGAGATTGCCGAGATCGTCAAGCCGTACCCCGGCTGCCGCCTGCACGTTGACGCAACGCAGGCTGTGGGCAAGACGGATTTGTGGCTGGACGGCGTGGATACCATGAGCTTTACCGCCCACAAGTTCTACGGCCCCAACGGCATCGGTGCGTTGTACAAGCGGCGCGGTCTGGTCATTGAGCCGCAGATTTCCGGTGGTGCCAGCACGACGATCTACCGCAGCGGCACGCCCACCCTGGGCCTTGCCGTCAGCCTGGACGCTGCTCTGACCAAAGCGCTGGGCGAACAGGATGCCCGCACGGCTCATGTGCAAAAGTTGCACGACCGCTTGTTAGCTGAACTGCAAAAGTACAGCCTTGTGCGCATCAACAGTCCCGCGCAGGCCGTTCCGCATATTCTGAATGTCAGCGTCACCGGCGTCAAGGGCACGCGGTTCCAGCAGGCGTTGAGCGAGCAGGGGGTCTGCGTCTCGGTCAAGTCGGCCTGCTCGTCGGACGGAATGCCGTCCAAGGCCGTGTTTGCTGTCAGCCGCGACCGCCGCAACGCCCTGTCCAGCTGGCGCATCAGCCTGAGCCACTTGACCACCGAGGAAGAGATCGACGGCTTTTTGCAAGCCTTCGATACCTGTTACAAATCCCTGACAAATAAGGAGAATTGACCGTTGGAACGCCAATTAGAGACTTATCAAAAAATTGAACGCAGCATTATCAAAAAATTCCGCAAGCAGCTGTGGACGCCCTTCATTGTGGCAGTCAAGCGGTACGAGTTAATTCAAGCGGGGGATAAGATCGCCGTCTGCATTTCCGGCGGTAAGGACTCCATGCTGATGGCAAAGCTTTTGCAGGAGTTGCAGCGCCACAGCGAGGTGCCGTTTGAGCTGGTCTACCTCGTCATGGATCCCGGCTATAACGAAATCAACCGCCAGAAAATCGAGAGCAACGCCGCGCTGCTGCACATTCCCATCACGGTGTTTGAGACGAACATCTTTGATGTCGCCAACAACAGTGACAAGTCGCCCTGCTACCTCTGCGCCCGGATGCGCCGCGGCCACCTATACAAGAAGGCGCAGGAACTTGGCTGCAATAAAATCGCGCTGGGGCATCACTTCAATGACGTCATCGAGACGACGGTCATGAGTATGTTCTACGGCTCCCAGCTGCAGGCCATGCCGCCGAAGCTGCACAGCACAAACTTTCCGGGCATGACCCTCATCCGCCCGATGTACTGCATCCGCGAGGAGGATATCATTGCCTGGAGGCGGTATAACGAACTGGAATTTATCCAATGCGCCTGCCGCTTTACCGAGGCCTGCACCATTTGTGACAATGGCGGTGGCGGATCCAAGCGGCAAGAGGTCAAGATCCTGCTGCGCCGTTTGATGCGCGACAATCCGAACATCGAGAACAGCATTTTCCGCAGCATCCATGCCGTCTCGCTGGACACCATGCCTGGTTACAAGACAGAGGGCGAGGAGCATTCGTTCCTGGAGCGGTTTGACCGGATTGAGGAAGCGTTAAAAGCAAAAAAGGCTTCTCCGTCGGGAGAAGCTGTCCGCGAAGCGGACTGACGAGGGGCGGCTTTATCGCTATAACTCATTTGAGGGGGGCGGCTATGGCCGCCTCTTCCCTCATCCGGCCCTTCGGGCCACCTTCCCCCAAGGGGGAAGGCTTTTTTATTATCCTACCACTGCCGCCGATATTCCCCCGGTGTTGTCCCCTCCACCTTCTTGAATAACCGGGAAAAATAATTGGCATCATTCAGCCCGCACTCTTGGGCGATGGCCTCTACATTTTTATCACTGAACCGCAGCAGCCGCTTCGCCTGGGTGATGCGCAGCTGCACTAAATAGTTCGTGACGGTCTGGCCGAACTGCTCCTTGAACACGCGGGTCAAATAAAATTTGTTGATGTAAAACCGCTCGGCCAGGGCGTCCAGCGTGATTTTCTCGGCAAAATGGGTATCAAGATAATCCTTGATTTCCTGCAAATTCTGCCGTTTGCCAGCGGTCGTGCGGGCTGTGTCAGGGTGCCAGCTCTCCTGCATCAGCAGCGTCAGCAAGGCCATGAGTTTTTCGCAGATCTGCATATCGCGGACATAGTTGTCAGACCCCGCCAGCGTATACAGTGTTTCCAAAGACGTTGTGTAGGCCGCCGCATCTTCGGCGTGGAAACTCGGCTGACCACCGCGCTCCTGGTATTTTTTATAGATGGCCCCCATGTTCGGACCGTAAAAGTGTACCCAGCGCAGCGTCCATAAGTCGTCGCCGGTGTAGTGGCGGTAGGGGCGGCGGCAGTCGAGGAATGCGCAGTCCCCGGCGCGCAGGGCGCGGGTCTGGCCCTCATATTCCAGCGTACCGCTGCCGCTTTCTACCATAAAAAACAGGTAGGATGCCAGCCCCTGCCGGGTGCTGGCGTGGGGGCTGCGGGCCTGCAATGTGCCGACCTCCTGCAAATGCACCAGGCTGGCCCGGGCAAAAGGGGACGGCGTATAAATAATGCGCTGCGAATGAACCAGTTTGCCGTCAAACAGCGGTGTGTCCATGAAAATTTTCCTCAGAAACTGTCGCAGGGGCGCACCTGTGTGTGCGCCCACGTTCGTTTACCCTATGTAATGATTTCAGTATACCAAAAAAGTCAATATAATGCTAGTCTTTTGCAAGATTTCCCCTGCAAAAAGCCAAAATAGTGCGGTAGAATAGCAAACACCAGGATAAAATATCTGCGGGATACCGCGCAAGATACAGACGAAAGGGTTAGAACCGACTATGAAAAAAGCACTCATCACCGGCGTGACCGGCCAGGACGGCAGCTATCTGGCAGAGTTCTTGCTGGAAAAAGGCTACGATGTCCACGGTGTCATCCGCCGTTCTTCCGTTGACTACCGTGAGCGCATTGCCCACCTGGAAGGCCATCCCAACTTCCACCTGCACTATGGCGACCTCAGCGACTCCATGAGCATCCTGTCCGTTGTCAGCACCGTGCGCCCCGACGAAATCTACAACCTTGCCGCCCAGAGCCACGTGCAGGTCAGCTTTGACGTGCCCGAGTTTACCGCCGATGTTGACGCCACCGGCGTGCTGCGCGTGCTGGAGGCTGTGCGTCTCTGCGGTCTGAAAGACTCCTGCCGCATCTACCAGGCTTCTACCTCCGAACTGTACGGCAAGGTCGAGGAAGTTCCCCAGAACGAAAACACGCCGTTCCACCCATACAGCCCCTATGCCGTCGCCAAGCAGTACGGCTTCTGGATCGTCAAGGAGTACCGCGAAGCCTACAATATGTTCTGCTGCTCCGGTATTCTCTTTAACCACGAGTCCGAGCGCCGCGGCGAGACCTTTGTCACCCGCAAGATCACGCTGGCCGCCGCCCGCATTGCCCAGGGCAAGCAGGACAAGCTCTGCCTAGGTAACCTGTCCAGTCTGCGTGACTGGGGCTATGCCAAGGATTATGTCGAGTGTATGTGGCTGATTTTGCAGAACAAGACCCCTGAGGATTTCGTCATTGCCACCGGCGAGCAGCATTCCGTCCGCGAGTTCTGCCAGCTGGCCTTCCACGATGTAGGCATCGAGCTGGAATTTACCGGCGAGGGCATGAACGAGAAGGGCATCGACAAGGCCACCGGCAGGGTCATTATTGAGGTCAGTCCCGACTTCTACCGCCCCACCGACGTCGTCAACCTGTGGGGCGACCCCAGCAAGGCCAAGCGCGAGCTGGGCTGGAACCCCACCAAGACGACGTTCGAGGAGCTCGTCAAGATCATGGTCGACCACGACATGAAGAAGGTCGCCGTCGAGCGCGCCGAGGAGCATATCCAGACGAACCTTGCCGAGTACCTGGAAAAGGGCGTTATCAAATAATTTATCGGGAGAAGGTATTTTATTATGATGGAAAAGAATGCAAAAATCTACGTTGCCGGCCACCGCGGCATGGTGGGGTCGGCCATCGTGCGCGAATTGCAGCGCCAGGGATACACCAATATCATCACCCGCACCCACAAGGAACTTGACCTCTGCCGCCAGGAGGATGTCGAGAAGTTCTTTGCCGAGGAAAAGCCCGAGTATGTCTTTCTGGCAGCCGCCAAGGTCGGCGGTATCGTCGCCAACCAGGAGGCCCTGGCCGATTTCATGTGGTTCAACATGACGCTCGAAATGAACGTCATCCACTCTGCCTGGCAGAACGGCTGCAAAAAGCTGGAATTTTTGGGTTCTTCCTGTATCTACCCCCGCATGGCACCCCAGCCGATGAAGGAAAGCTGCCTGTTGACCTCCGAGCTGGAAAAGACGAACGAGGCCTACGCTCTCGCCAAAATCAGCGGCCTGAAATACTGCGAGTTTCTGAACCGCCAGTACGGCACCGACTACATCTCCGTCATGCCGACGAACCTCTATGGCCCCAACGACAACTACCATCCGACCCACAGCCATGTGGTGCCGGCACTCATCCGCCGCTTCCATGAAGCCAAAATCAACGGCGTGGACTCTGTGACCTGTTGGGGTGACGGCAGCCCGCTGCGCGAGTTTTTATACGTCGACGACCTTGCCAATCTCTGCGTGTTCCTGATGAACAACTATTCCGGCAATGAGACCGTCAACGCGGGAACCGGCAAGGAGTTGACCATCAAGGAGTTGACCGAGCTTGTCGCCAAGGTCGTGGGCTACACCGGCAAAATCAAGTGGGATACCTCCAAGCCCAACGGCACGCCCCGCAAGCTGCTGGACGTCAGCAAGGCAACGAACCTGGGCTGGACCTATAAGACCGAGTTGGAAGACGGCCTGCGCCTTTCCTATGAGGATTTCCTGCATAACCCCATGCGCGCCGAGCGCTGAAAGGAAACGCCATGAACATTATCCTGCTGTCCGGCGGCTCCGGCAAGCGTCTGTGGCCGCTGTCCAACGATATCCGTTCCAAGCAGTTCATCAAAATTTTCAAGACCGTCGATGGCTATGAATCGATGGTTCAGCGTGTCTACCGCCAAATCAAAGAGGTGGACGCCGAGGCCAATGTGACGATTGCCACCAGCAAGACCCAGGTGTCGTCCATCCACAACCAGCTGGGCAGTGCGGTGGGTGTCTGCGTTGAGCCGTGCCGCCGCGATACCTTCCCGGCCATCGCACTGGCGACGGCCTACCTGCACGATGTCAAGGGCGTCGGACTGGATGACGCTGTTGTCGTCTGCCCGGTGGATCCCTATGTCAACAATGACTATTTTGCCGCTCTCAAAGGCTTGTCTGACCTGGCCGAGCAGGGGAACGCGAACCTCTCTCTGATGGGCATTGAGCCGACTTACCCCAGCGAAAAATACGGCTATATTATCCCCAAAAACAGCAGCGCCGTGAGCGATGTTGCAACCTTTAAGGAAAAGCCGGACGCCGAAACGGCAAAGGCTTACATCGCCCAGGGGGCGCTGTGGAACGGCGGCGTGTTTGCCTACAAGCTGCGCTATGTGCTGGATAAGGCCCATGAGCTGATCGACTTTACCGATTATAAGGATCTGTTTGATAAATATGCCGAGCTGAACAAAATCAGCTTTGACTATGCTGTGGTGGAAAAGGAACCCAAGATCCAGGTTATGCGGTTTGCAGGCCAGTGGAAGGACCTTGGCACCTGGAACACCCTGACCGAAGCGATGGGCGAGCCCAGCGTGGGCAAGGCCATGATGAACGATACCTGCACCAACGTGCATGTGGTGAACGAGCTGAACGTGCCGGTGCTGGCCATGGGCTTGCATGATGTGGTGATCTCTGCCAGCCCGGAGGGAATTCTGGTATCGGATAAAGAGCAGTCCAGCTACATCAAGCCCTTTGTGGACAAGATCGACCAGCAGATCATGTTTGCCGAAAAATCCTGGGGCAGCTTCCGCGTACTGGATGTGGAGGACGAAAGCCTGACCATCAAGGTGACGCTGAACCCCGGCCACAGCATGAATTACCACAGCCACATGAACCGCGATGAGGTGTGGGTGGTGATTTCCGGCGCAGGCCGCACCGTGGTGGACGGCGTGGAGCGCTCCGTGCATGTGGGCGATG
>ERZ824575.1571-NODE-1571-length-20998-cov-6.935014_pt1 | contig 20998 bp, 18 predicted proteins | sample MGYA00519470_ERZ824575 | MGnify/ENA primary metagenome ERZ824575 (study PRJEB31778, sample SAMEA3449170) | human gut metagenome | biome: human gut; feature: human-associated habitat; material: faeces | place: United Kingdom | collected 2010/2012 ...
TGCGGGACGACATGTAATAGGTGGCCATGTCCGGCGAGGTGCAGCGGGGCGCACGCAGACGCACGCTGAAGCAGCCGGGCAGATCCAGCAGCACCTCCGGCATGAAGTAGCAGGTGTATCCCAACGCCAGCTTCCCCTCGTCCTTTGCCTGCTTCACCAGGTCGTTATTGGCCTCCTGCAGCAGGTTCTCGAAATAAATCAAATGCTTCAGATCCCTCATTATGTTCCTCCTTCACTCCGCGCAACACACAAAGCGGTATTTTACATGAAAATTATACAGAAATGTACATTTTTTGTCAATGTTTTTGTGCGGTTTGCATAGAAAATGCACAGATTTCGCAAATATGTCCGTTAATTGTCATTTGACTTGCCGGATGGAACGTGGTAAAATGGAAAAAAATGAAAGCGAGGGCTTTTCCATGTGCGATCACGAACACAAACACACCCATGCCGACGGCACCACGCATACCCATACCCACACCCATGACCACGAGCACTGCCATGAGCATGCGCATTGCCACGACTATGATCACGACCACGCCCACCACTCCCCCGAGGAGGCGCTGGCGCTGCTGGCCTATATGGTGCAGCACAACCGCCACCACGCCGAGGAGCTGCACGAGCTGGCCCACAGCATGGATGATGAGGCGGCCCAGCTGATCCACGACGCCATCCTGGATTTCAACCTGGGCAATGAGAAGCTGGACGAGGCCCTGAAGCTGCTGAAGGGGGAATAAGTCTATGTGTCTTTCCACTGTCTACACCCTGCGGGGTGACGAGAAGAAGGAGGTCTGCAAGAACGTGGCCTCCATGAAGGTCGAGGGCGATACGCTGGTGTTCAGCGATATCCTGGGCGTCCCCACCGCCGTGGTGGGCACCATCGAAAAGATCGACCTGATGGAGAACATGATCTTCGTGCGGCAGAACTGAAAACCATGTGAATAAGAGGAGGACGGATGCGCTGCATCCGTCCTCCTCTTATTGTGATCAAACTTCGTGGTGCCGTACCCGCTTATGACAGCGCACGGCTCTCCAGATTGCTCCGCAGGCTGGTGGCCGCCTGGCAGTTGTTGATGATCAGCGCATCGGTAACGCCATACTGTGCGATGATATCGCCCACGCTGCCCACCTCCTCCCGGATGTCCACCACCACGATACGCTCGTAGTAGTCGATCATGTAGGGCACAAAGGCGTTGCCGTAGGACTCCTTGAACACCAGCAGCGTCTTGCCGTTCTTGTTGTCGGTGGTGATGACGGTTAGGGGCTGGTCGCCGCACAGGAACATCCCGGCATACTCGTTGGTGCCGCCGTTGACGGCCTGGCCGTTATACTGCACGCCGTCCCGGTAGTAGACCATGGAATAGCCCGCATGGGGGAACCGTGCCGCGGAGTAGTCGGGATTGTCCTTCAGCTCCGTGGGATGGCCGCCGTACATGTACAGCGAGCCGGTATAGCCGGTGCGGATCACCGTGTCATAGCTGTCCAGCGCCCAGGGAGTGATGCCGTTGGCCTGGCAGTAAGCCGCCGAGGCGTAGTACGCGCCCAGGCTGGTCCAGTGGTGGTCGGTGCGGTAGAACATATACTCCCCCGCGTGCTGATCCATCAGCCCCATGCAGTCCACGGTAGTGACGGCGCTGTCCATCATGGCATAGGTGGACTTGATGAAGCCGGCGATATCGTCGTGGGGATCGTCATAGTCCGCCGGGGAATGGTAGGCGCAGCTCTTGGGGGTCAGCAGGCAGCTGACATGGATATTGGGGTATTTTGCGGCGAATTTGTTCACCGTCTCGGCATAGGCGCTGGAGCCGGTGGGATCGGGGTCGAAATACTCCACGCCGTAGTCGCCGCACACCAGCACCGCGTTGGCGTAATAGGCGGCGATATCGTTGTGATAGTGGCCGTCAGCGGCAGTCTCCGCCAGCGCCGACACCGCGTCGTCCGAGGAGACGGCGCTGCCCTTGCCGGGGGCGATGTACTTCTGTCCCGCGGGCACCACCTGCTGGCCGCAGACGGCGCACACGCCGTCATCGCCCACCGTGTGGCCCAGAGCCGGGCTCATGACCGCGCCGCAGACGGCACAGACCTCCGGTTCGGTACAGGTGGCAGGCCCGGCGGAGGTGTGGGGCAGCTGGGGCGACAGCTCGATGCCGCAGCGCTGGCAGGTCTGAGGCGCGGCACAGGTGGCCTCCGGGCCGGGCTCGTGGCCCAATGCCTCGGTCATCACCTTGCCGCACTCGGTACAAATCTCCGGCTCGGTGCAGGTGGCCGGTGCGGCGGATACATGCCTGTGGCAGCCGCTCAGCGCCAGCGCCGTTACCAGCAGCGCCGCCGCCAGATAGCAAATTTTCTTCATGGAACGCTTCCTTTCTCGTAAGGGGTCTTGTCTCTATTACTATGAGGTGATTATACGCAATAGGACAGCTTTTTGCAAGCCCCTGATCACCTTCATCACAAAGGAGCCGCGGCGCTGCCGCGGCTCCTGCTGCATATGCTGTTGTCCCCTGTCCCGCCCTGCCGGGGAAATCGACGCCGTGGTCGTAACGATGCACGGTTCTGATGCGCGTGTGCGGTATGCGGCGCGTGCGTCATACGGTGGGGAATCGAACCCCGGAGCTGCGCCCGCTCCATCCATACTGCGAGGACTCATTCTCAGCCTCAGAGATGGCGTCCGCCTCTTCCCGGCTCCATAGTTTGCGCGTTATTGCAGCTCCGTTGTCCAGTTCAGGCCCTGGATGGTTTCCTCCAGCAGCCGCAGGTCGCGGGACATATCGTCCACCTGCTTCTGCATCTGGGACACCTTCACGGTGCTGACGATCCTGATCTCCGTCCGCAGGCCCCGGGGCACCACGTCGCTGGCGGTCTGCAGGAACTCACGGTAGAGACCCAGCTTCATTTTCAGGCAGTCCCGCCGGGCCAGCAGCGCCGTCAGGCTCTCGCCCGTGTCGCTGCGGGCGGCGGTGTTGGTCAGGTTGATGCGGCAGATCAGTTCCTCCAATTCGGCGCTGACGTTCTCCATCTCGGCCAGCAGCGCCTTGGGATCCTCGGCGGGCTGTTCCCCCTCCTGCACCTTGGCGTTGTTCATCAGCCGGGAGCCCAGCTGGGCCATGCGCCGCTGCAGGTCGGCCCGCTGGGCCAGTGCGTTGGCAAGCTTCATGTTCTCACTCCTTAATGGTATAACCCTGCTCCGCCAGATAGCTGTACAGCTGGCGGATGTGCTCGTGGTTGCGGGTCTCCACCACCATGCGGACGCGGCAGGAGCCCACGCCCACCTTCATGCTGCTCCGCTCGTGATACACCTCCAGCACGTTGACGCCCTCGTGGGACAGCGCCGCCAGATAGGTGGCCAGTGCGTTGGGCTGGTCGGGCAGCACGGTGGAGAAGCTGGCGATGCGCCCCTCGGCGGTCAGGCCGTGCTTGATGATGCGCTCCAGCATGGTCACGTCCACGTTGCCGCCGGACAGCAGGGCGCACACGGTCTTGCCCTTCAGATCCAGCTTGCCGGACATGACCGCCGCCACGCTGACGGCGCCCGCGCCCTCGGTGATCAGCTTCTGCTTCTCCAGAATGGTCAGGATGGCCGCGGCGATCTCGCTCTCGCTGACGGTGATGACCTTGTCCACATACTGGCGGCACATGTCAAAGGTCAGGGTACCGGCGGTCTTTACCTGAATGCCGTCGGCCATGGTGCCCACCTGGGGCAGGGTGATGATCTTGTCCTGCCGCAGGGCCTCATACATGCTGGCCGCGCCCTCGGCCTGTACGCCGATGACCTGGCAGGAGGGCTTCAGCTCCTTCACGGCCTTGGCCACGCCGGAGATCAGTCCGCCGCCGCCGATGGCCGTGATGATCACGTCCACATCGGGAAGCTGCTGTAAGATCTCCAGGCCGATGGTGCCCTGCCCGGCCATGATGCTGTAATCGTCAAAGGGGTGGATGAAGGTATAGCCCTTCTCGTCCCGCAGGCGGATGGCCTCGGCATAGGCGTCGTCGTACACGCCGGGTACCAGCACCACCTCCGCGCCGTAGCTGCGGGTGGCCTCGATCTTGGACAGGGGTGCACCCTGGGGGATGCAGATGACGGCATGGATGCCCATGTCGCGGGCGGCAAACGCCACGCCCTGGGCATGGTTTCCGGCGGAGCAGGCGATAACGCCCCTCGCTTTCTCCTCGTCCGACAGCGTGGCGATCTTGTAGTATGCGCCCCGCAGCTTGAACGCGCCGGTCTTCTGCAGGCAGTCAGCCTTCAGAAAGAGACGGCAGTCCTGGGTGATACCGGTGCTGGGGATCACGGGCGTTTTGTTGATGACGCCGGACAGTACCCGCTGGGCGTCGTGCAGCATGGCCATAGTCAGCATAGTGGTTCCTCCTTCACATTTGTGCGTGGGACATATACAATATTTGATTTTTTGTATTTACATCATATCATATGCCGCCCGCAAATGCAAGCAATTACAGACGTTTTTCGGAAATTTGACAAACGGGGAAATTTTGTCTATAATATATGTTTGGTGTGGTATCCGATACGGAACGCCGCACCCCAATAAACGCGCCGGGTACGGTAAACATCCGTAGGGGCGACCCTTGCGGTCGCCCGCCAAACGTGACGGCTTCAATAACCTGTCCGCCCGCCCGATGACGCACCGGGTACGATAAACACCCGTAGGGGCCGGCGTCGGGGCGTTAAGAAAACATGCCGGTGGCATGTTTTTAGCCTCCGATCGCGGCGGCTATGCCGCCGCAGCATCCATCTTGTCTTTGAAGGTACCATCTTACGCCGTGCGGGCCGTCGGGGACGCCGGCCCCTACGCAGCGACCGCCGGAAACCGTCCGTAGGGGCGGACGACTCTGTCCACCCTGTCGAACAACGCTTTTAGTTCTACCGTTGAGAACGTGAGCGGCAGCGGCGCAAGAAGAAAGTCAATTCGTCATACAAAACGATAACAAATATTTACCGTGAACGCGTGGTACAATGTGTCAGATTCGTAAAATGAACAGCGTGCGCGGATTCTTAAACCGCAGGTTTAAGCGGTGCTTTTGCCTACTTTTGCCACTGTAGGCAAAAGTAGGTCGCCCCGGAGGGCGAAATGCCCCTGCGCTATCGGTGTCGCGGAGATAGACAGAGGGCGGGGGAGAACCCCGCCCCCACAAGGCTTTATCGAAACTATGCCGGTTTCCCTCACGCCTCCGGCGTGACCAGCTTTCCGGTGCGCTGCTCGATGGGCACATAGTGATCCTTGATGGTCACGGCGCGGTAGGCGGGACGCATGATCCGGTGGCAGGTGATGACCTCCTCCATGCGGTTGGCGCACCAACCAGCGATACGGGCGGAGGCGAACAGGGGGGTGAACACATCCTCGGGGATGCCCAGCATGGTGTATACCAGGCCGGAGTACATGTCCACGTTGGCGCACATGGGTGTGTCGCTGTGGCGGCGCTCCTGCACCAGGGGGATGCCCAGCTCCTCCACCTTCTGCAGCAGGGCGAAGTCGTCGGCATAGCCCTTGATCTCCGCCATGTGCTGGGCATACTTCTTCAGCAGTACCGCCCGGGGATCGGAGATGGTGTACACCGCGTGACCCAGGCCGTAAATCTTGCCGGAGCGGTCACCGGCCTCGCCGTCCAGCAGCTTGTTCAGGTAATCACGGATGGAGCCGTCGTCGTGGGGATCCACGTTCTCCTTGACGTACTGGAACATCTCCATGACCTTGGCGTTGGCACCGCCGTGCAGCGGGCCCTTCAGGGAGCCCACCGCGCCCGCGATGGCGCTGTAGGTATCCGTGCCGCTGGAGGACATGGCGCGGCAGACGAAGGTGGAGTTGTTGCCGCCGCCGTGCTCGGCGTGGACCATCAGCATCATGTCCAGCAGATGGGCCTCCTCCTCGGTGTACTGCTTGTCGGGACGGATCATCCGCAGGAAGTTCTCCGCCGTGGACAGATCGTCCACCGGGAAGTGGATGTGCAGGGAATCCCCCTGAAAATAGTGGCGCTTCACCGCGTAGGCGTTGGCCACGATGGAGGGGAAGCAGCCCACCAGCTTGATGGATTGCAGCAGCATATTCTCGATGGACGTGTCGTCCGGATTGTCGTCATAGGAGTACAGGGCCAGCACGCTGCGGGCCAGCTTGTTCATGATGTTCCGGCTGGGGTGCCGCATGATCATGTCCTCGGTAAAGCCGTCGGGCAGCTTCCGGGCCCGGTTCATGATCTCGTTGAAGCTGGTCAGCTCCGACTGGGAGGGCAGATAGCCGAACAGAAGCAGGTACGCCACCTCCTCATAGCCGAAGGTGCCCGCCTTCCGATGGGCCTCCACGATCTCGTTCAGCTCGATGCCGCGGTAGTAGAGCTGGCCGGGCTTGGGGATCCGCTGGCCGTCCTGGATGAAATAGCCCTGTACGCTGCCCACCTTGGACACGCCGGCCAGTACGCCGGTGCCGTCGCTGTTGCGCAGGCCGCGCTTCACATCGCCACGGTAGAATTCCTCACCGATGGCGTATTCCTTTCGGATCAGCTGGCTCAGGGAGCCTGCAAATTTTTCCAGTGTTCCGCTGCTGTTGCTCATGATGGTGTGCTCCTTTCCATAGCCGCGCCCCGCAGGCGCCCCTCAAATACGATCCCATTATAAACCTGTCATTTCGATTTTGCAAGTATAAATTTCGTAAGATTCATTTTTGCGCACAGAACAATGTGAAAATTTCGTCAAACGCAAAAAAATGAATGTTGCGACATAGAAACTTGCATACAAGGAAGCCTTGATACTGACAGAATTATTTCAATTCATGCCGCCCACGGCGGCATACCGCAGTTCTTCACTTTTCTCTCTTATCTTTTCACGCATAAAAAGATCACCCGCCTTGCGGCAGGTGATCTTTTTATGCTTCGTCACGCCAGCTTGTCGGGATACACGCCCTCGTCGTGGAGCTTCTGCAGAGCCGCCGCCACACGGGGCCGGTCCTCGTGATAGGTCATGCCGAACCACTGGTCGGCGGAGTGCAGCACCGAGACCGTCAGCTGTCCCTTGCCCATCAGGTCGCCCACCATGGCGGGCAGCAGGCACTCGGCCTTGATGTCGTCCCCCACATGGCGGAGGAAATCGTGGAAATACTGCTCCATGTCCTCATAAATAGCAGGGGAGAAGCCCCAGAAGTTCATGGACACCACGCTGTCGCCGTCCAGTTCCCGGCGGGTGCCGTGCGCCATGTCGGCGATGCTGCCGTCGGGGAACTGCTGGATCTTCATGGTCTCGCGGATATCGGTCAGCCTGCCGTCCGCCGTGTGGCATACGCCCCGGGTGACGGTGCCGTACTTGCTGACGGTGTTTTTCAGAAGATAGCCCACCATGACGGCCTTGCCCCGCTCCGGCAGGGTCTGAAGCGCCTCGTACATGGTGCGGTAGGCGTCCACGCCGTAATAGTCGTCGGCGTTGATGACGCAGAAGGGCTCGTGGACATAGTCCCGGGTGCACAGCACCGCGTGTGCCGTGCCGAAGGGCTTGGTGCGCTCCTCCGGGATGTGATAGAAGTCCGGCACGGAGTCGAAGGTCTGCTCAGCATAGCAGAATTCCACCTTGCGGCCATCGGGGGTGTGGAGCGTCTCCAGCGCGTCGCCTGCCAGGCGGTGGATCAGGTCCCGGATCTCCGGCTTGATGACGAACACCACCTTGTCAAAACCGGCCCGTGCCGCGTCATAGATGCCGTAGTTCATCAGGATCTCGCCGTGAGGCCCCACGCCGTCCACCTGCTTGTTGCCGCCGTAGCGGGAGCCCATACCGGCCGCCATGATCACCAGTGTCGCATGCTGCATAGTTGTTTTCCTCCTCGCGGAAATTGTTCCTTTTCTATGATACCACGTTTCCCGGGAAAGGGCAACCGCCTTTTAAACGGAAAAATTTTCGGGAAACCTGTATTTTTCTCTGGATTTCGGGCGGTGTCTCCTTTATAATAAAATGTTGTGAAAAAATATCTCAGGAGGCGTTTCCCATGGAAAAATCAAAAGTGATGGGCCACATCTTCGCCATCATCACCATATTGGTATGGGGCAGCTGCTTTGTGCTGACCAAGAATCTGCTGGTGTACTTCACCCCCATCCAGATCATCCCCCTGCGGATGGGCCTGGCGTATATCACGCTGTGGATCCTGCGGCCCCGTACCATGAAGCTGCCCTGGAAGGATGAGCTGATGTTCATCCTCATCGGCATCACCGGCGGCAGCTTTTACTTCTATCTGCAGAATACGGCGCTGGATCACACCTACGCCGCCAACGTCAGCATCCTGGTGGCGCTGAGCCCCATCCTGACGGTGCTGCTGGCCCAGCTGTTCAGCCGGAGCAACGAGCGTCTGGGCAAGTATGTGTACATCGGCGCGGTCATCGCCATCGCCGGCGTGGTGCTGGTGGTGCTCAACGGCCAGCTGGCCTTCCACCTGAACCCTCTGGGCGACCTGATCGCCCTGGCCGCAGCCCTCATGTGGGCCGTGTACTCCATCCTTATTAAGAAATACACCGAGCAGTACGACAACTTCCTGGTCACCCGCCGGGTCATGCTGTGGGCCTTCATCACCGCCGTACCGCTGATGCTGCTGACGGACGGTATGCCCGACCTGCACCCCCTGTTCACCCAGACCAACGTCCTGCTGAGTTGGCTGTTCCTGGGCGTGTTCGGCAACGCCGTATGCTTCGCCATCTGGAACATCGCCTTCCAGCGGCTGGGCGTAGTCATCACCAACAACTATCTGTACGCCTCCCCCTTCGTGACGCTGGTGGTGGGCTACCTGCTGCTGGACGAGCAGATCACGGTGATGAGCGTCATCGGTGCGGTGCTGATCACCGTGGGCGTCATCGTGGCGCTGAAAAAGCCCAAGGAGAGCACTTGACCTCTATATGAAAAAGTTGTGTGCCGCACAGCGTCACACAACTTTTTTCTTGCTATTTTTTCCCGTTTTTAGTATACTTACAGTAGGTACAACACCGTAAAGGAGGGCTCCCCATGCGACAGATATGTACATCCCGCAAGGTCTGGCTTCCCATTCTGCTGCTGTTCACCGCCGTATTCATTTTCGCCTGCTGGGACAGGGGCGTGTCCATCGACTTCGACGGCACCGGCCTGTACCATGCCAGCCCGCTCGATTCTGCCATCGAGACCGTTCCCGTTTCCTTCCACGGCCAGCTGCGCAAGAACGTTTACACCGGCAGCTGCGACATACCCGGTGTACTCCAGTGTGACGACCTCTGCGTCGTCTTCCGCGGCGACGAGAGTACCGATGTCTACTGCCGCGACCAAGCCTACTCCGAACCCACGCCTATCCACAGCATCACCCTTTACCGGGTGCAGCGCTGCGCCGAGATCCGCCTGTGGAGCGAATATACCGTGGAGGGAGACCGCGTCCTCGCCACCTTTGACCCGCTCATGCACCCCACCCTCACCGTCACCGAGTGAGACAGTCCCCCATAACGCACCGCATCCCCCGGCACACGCCGGGGGATGCGCTTTTTCTGTTTATCTTTTTCCCAACCGGCTGAAGCCCCAGAAGGTCAGCGGCCAGACACACCCGGCGAACAGCACCACCAGCAGGTAGCGGATGCCCCCGGCGATGGCGGCGCTGCCGCCCAGCAGCGCGATCAGCGGCGCTTTCAGCCCGGAGCGTATGGCCAGCAGACAGCCAAAGCCCACTGCCAGCTTGATGAGCTGCGCCCACCACACCGCCTGTGTCTCGAACCGTATGTGCTTCCGGTCAGCGATGTTGGACACCAGCATGCCCACCGTGGCGCCCAGCAGCTTCCAGCCGTTCTCCAGCGCGCTGACGTAGTTGGCGGTGTCCTCGGCAGTGGCACCGGTGTCCCCCCGCAGGTACAGATAGCCCACGAAGGCCCCGCTGCACACCACCATAGTCAGTATGGTGTACGTCAGCACCACCGGCCGCCGGTCGGCCTCCTCCATCAGCGGATAGACCACCAGCACCAGCACCGCCGCGATCAGGAACGACACGCCCACATCCAGCGGCGTGTGGACACCCAGATACATCCGGCTGAACGCGATGAGCACCGTCAGCACGACCAGCACCACCCGCAGCCAGCTGCGGCGAGTATACCGGGCGATGCCGCCATAGGTGGCCACGGCGTTCTGTGTGTGACCGCTGGGGAAGGAATACCCCGTGGCCTCCGCCCGGGCAGACTCCACAATGGTGAAATCCGGGTCCTTTATCCACGGCCGGGGCACGCAGCAGAGTATTTTCAGGAATTGATTGATGACCGTGCCGAAGAAGCCCACGATCATCAGGTAATAGCCCTCGCGCTTGCTGACGCACCAGAACACCGTCACGGCGATGACCATGAAGAACAGCTCGCCGCCCAGCAGCGTGATGACCGACATGATCTTATCCAGCGCAGGCGTGCGGATGCTCTCCAGCGCGTACAAAACTCCCATAAAGTCTCCCTCCTTTATGTTCTTCCGCTATTCTACTACACTTTTCTCCGCCGTGCAAGTGCAAGCGTTGACTGCCCCGCGGCACCGTGCTATACTGTGGAAAAATGCAAGGAGGCCCCGCCATGAAGCCTGAAGAGCTGCTCTCCGTCCTGCACACCGCCAACCGTCTGAAGGACACCACCCGCCACTGCTGGACGCCTGGGAACCGTCACGAGAGCGTGGCTGACCACAGCTGGCGGCTGGCGCTGACGGCTTTCTTTCTTCGGGATGAGTTCCCGGAGACGGATATGGACAAGGTCATTAAAATGTGCCTGATCCACGACCTGGGCGAGTGCTTTACCGGCGACATCCCCAGCTTTCTCAAGACCGACGCCGACACAGCGAAGGAGGACGCCCTCCTGATCCAATGGGTAGGGACGCTGCCCCAGCCCTACCGTGCGGAGATGGCCGCCCTGTACGCGGAGATGGACGCGCTGGAGACGCCGGAGGCCAAGCTCTATAAGGCGCTGGACAAGCTGGAGGCCGTCATCGCCCACAACGAGTCCCCTATCTCCTCCTGGCTGCCCCGGGAGTACGACCTGAACCTGACCTACGCCGACGAACACGTGGCGTTCTCCCCATACCTCACGGCGCTTCGCGCCGCCATCCGGCGGGAGACGGAGGCAAAGATAGAAAAAGGCGAATAAAAAGCTTCCCGGCATTTGCCGGGAAGCTTTTTATTCACCCGCTGCCGCCAGCAGCGCATCGGACAGCCTCGCGTACTCCTCCAGGCCCAGGGCCTCGCCCCGCACGGTGGGGGACAGGCCGCAGCCGGCGACGATGGCCGCCAGCTGTTCCTTAGGCAGCTGCCAGCCGGTCTGCAGGCTGTTCACCAGCGTCTTGCGCCGCAGGGCAAAGCCCGCGCGCACCGTCCGCCAGAAGGCCTCCTCGCTCCGCACCTGTACCGGCGGGGCCTTTCTTGTAACGCAGCGCACCACGGCGGATGTCACCTTGGGCGGCGGCATGAAGCAGCTGTTGGGCACCTCGAACAGCAGTTCCGGCACGGTGTAGTACTGCATCAGCAGGGAAAACGCGCCGTAATCCGCCGTGCCCGGCTTCGCGCAGATCCGCAGGGCTACCTCTTTTTGAATGAGCACCGTCAGCTGCCGGAAACACCCGGCCCGGACACAGGCCGTGAGAAACGGTGTGGTGATGTTGTAGGGCAGGTTGGCGCACAGCACCGCCGGCAAGCCCGGAAACTTCTCCGCCGTCACCGCCGCCAGGTCCAGCGCCATCACGTCGCCCTCGATCAGGGTGAAGTTATCATAGTCCGCCATGGTCTCCGCCAGCACCGGCGGCAGGCGCTTGTCCAGCTCCACCGACACCACCTTTTCCGCCCGCCGGGCCAGCTGCACCGTCAGTGCGCCGATGCCGGGGCCTACCTCCAGCACGCCGCAGCCGGGAACGCAGCCCGCCGCGGCGATATCCTCCGCCACGTCACCCCGGATGAGAAAGTTCTGTCCCAGCGCCTTGGCAAAGTGAAAGCCGTGCCGCGCCAGCAGTGCCTGTATATCGTTCCGATCGCACAGATCCATCGTGTTTCTCCTTCACTGCATACTGCCGCCATTGTACCACCTTTTCCCCACCCGCGCAACGAAAAGCCGGAAAAAGTTTGTCTTTCTCCGTGCCGCGTCCCCTAAAACTTGACAAAATTGGAAGATAGTGCTATACTCCACGGGTATTGCTAATCGGTAACAAAAGTTACAAATTGTTTCAATTTTTATTGTCCGCCCTGTTTGAACACCTCCCGGGGCGGCTATACTGCGAGGTACTATGGAACAAACAGTCGTCACACAACCGAAGCGCTTGCAGCCGAAAAAGCCGCGGCGCCGCATCACGCCGGCCACGGTGTGCCAGGCAATCCACGATGTGCCCTACATCGTGGCTCGGGCCCTGATCCGCGCCGTGCGCGCAGTGGGCCACTGCTTTGCCTGGACCTGGGACGCCATCGTTTCCGACGTCAGGGCCAACTGGCGCGCCTTCTGCTGCGGACGGCTGGTGACCGGCTGCCGTGACGCCCTGCGTTCCCCGGCCCTGCGGGAGGTGCACCACATCATGCGCGATCATCCCTCTATCCGCGCCATCACCATGATCGCCGTCACGGCGGTGATCTTCGCCGCTGCCGTTATGGCGGAGCCGGTACGCACCATGGACGCCATCTGCATCGTGGTGGACGGCGACGGTCCCCACGTACTGGACGAGCGCAGCGAGGAGCGCACCTATGACGACCTGCTGCTGCGCCGCAGCCTGGGCGACAAGTCCATGCAGCTGCTGCTGGAGCCGGGCCGCACCGTCACCATCACCCACGGCGACGACACACACACCCTCACCACCGAGGCCGAGCGCCTGTCCTCCCTGCTGCGGCGCAGCGGCATCCGTCTGGGTGAGGACGAGATGGTGGAGCTGAATGTCGCCGGCGAGGACCCCGCCATCCGCATCAGCGATACGCTGACCTACCAGCACTATGTCACTGTGGAGACGGACTACAAGATCCTTCGCTCACCGGATCCCCTGATGGACAAGGGCACCGAGGAGATCATCCGCAAGGGTATCCCCGGCCAGATCGTGGAGACGTATGAGGACACTGTGGTCAGCGGTGAGGTAGTATCTACCAAGTATATCGGTGCCAGCCACGACACCTCACACGCGGAGCTGGTGCGCTACGGCACCCGCGTCTACGAGGTGGAGGAGGGCGACACCATCGAAAAAGACTTCCCCAACGAGGTGGGCGAGGGCGGCTACCTGCTGTTCGCCTCCGGCGACACCATGACCTATAACAAGGTGATGCTCTGCTCCTCCACCGCCTACTACAGCGGCGGCGACGGCGGCGCGGCCTGGACCACGGCGGTGGGTGCCGCGGTGGGCGTGGGCACCGTGGCCGTAGACCCCAAGGTGATCCCCTACTACACCAAAATGTTCATCCAGACCACCAACGGCCGCCGTGTCTACGGCATGGGCACCGCCCTGGACTGCGGCGGCGCCATCAAGGGCAACATCGTGGACCTGTGGTTCCCCACCAAGGCGGACTGCTACTCCTGGGGCCGCCGAAACGTCACCGTGTATATTCTGGATAAAAAGGCAAGCTAAGAGCATGGCCCCGGCGGGGCCATGCTCTTTCTTTACCCGCAGCCCCCGGTGTGAGCCGGGGGCCGCTTTTTTATTCTCCGTAGTGCACGTGCAGCAGCGCGTGACACTTTTCCTCGCCGTACTCCCTGAGTAAAGACGTGACGATGGGGTTTTTCTCCGCCCGCTTGAACATAGCGGAGGCATCGGCGGCATACAGTCCCTCGCCCCGCTTCTTCTTCACGTTGCTCAGCCCATAGGGCTGTCCCGCGCCGCCCACGCAGCCGCCCTGACAGGTCATGACCTCTATCAGGTGGTAGAAGCACTTGCCCGCTTCGATATCCGCGATCAGCTCCTTGGCGTGGATCAGCCCGTTGACCACGGCGATACGCAGCTCCTGCCCGTCCACGTTCAGTTCCACATGGCGGATGGATCCGTCTCCCCGCAGATCGGTGACACGGACGGCCCGCAGCGCATTCTTGCTCTTGTCCGGCAGGCAGTGACGCACCACCGCCTCGGCCACACCGCCGGTGACGCCGTAGATCACCGCCGCGCCGCTGCCCAAACCGAAGGGCAGGTCCGGGGACTCCAGCTCCAGCTCGTCCAGCTGCACGCCCGTCTCACGCATCATGTCCACCAGCTCCCGGGTAGTCAGCACCAGATCCACATCCGGCCGACCGTTATGGACGAACTCCGGCCGCGCCGCCTCCATCTTCTTGGCAGTGCAGGGCATAATGGCGATGTTGTAGGTAGTCCGCCCGTCGGCGGCATCTTTTTCGGCGTATTTGTCACGGATGACCGCCGCGAACATCTCCATGGGCGATTTGCAGGTGGAGATATGCTTCAGATACTTAGGGTCGTTGAACTCCAGATACCGCACCCAGGCGGGACAGCAGCTGGTGAACATGGGGAACGGCCCGCCGTTTTTCAGCCGCTGCAAAAACTCCTCCGCCTCCAGTATGGTGGTCATATCCGCGCCGAAGTTGGTGTCGTACACCTCGTCCACACCCATGAGCTTCAGCGCCGTGGTCATCTTGTCAATGACGTTCACGCCCGCCGGAATGCCAAAGGCCTCACCCACCGCCACACGGACGGCCGGCGCGATCTGCACCACCACACGCTTCTTCGGGTCGTGGATGGCCGCCCACGCGGTGCCGATCTGATCGTTGACGGTGATGGCGCCGGTGGTGCACACGGCGGCGCACTGGCCGCAGCCCACGCACTTCGTCTCGCCCAGCTTTTTGTCAAAGGCCGGCATCACCTGCAGCTCGCTGCCCCGGAAGGCAAAGTTCAGAATGCCCTGTCCCTGCAGCTCCTCGCACACCCGCACGCAGTCGCCGCACAGGATGCACTTGTTGGGGTCCCGGAACACCGCGTAGCTGGTGTAATCCTTCTCGTACCGGGGCTTATTGTTGGGGAAACGGATATGCCGCACGCCAAAGCGCTGGGCCAGCTCCTGCAATCGGCAGTTGCCGCTTTTGGCACAGGTAGTGCAGGAGCAGTCATGGGCCGCCAGCAGCAGCTCCAGTATCATCCGCCGGTGCCTCAGCAGCCGGGCGGTGTTGGTCCTGATCTCCATGCCGTCCCGGGGCTCCATGGAGCAGGAGGCGTCGATCTTCCCGGTCTTTACGTCCTCCACGATGCACATACGGCACGCGCCGTGAACGGACAGGTCGGAGTAATAGCAGAACGTGGGGATGTCGATACCCGCCTTGCGGATGACCGCCAGCACGTTGCGCTCGCCGTCAAAGGGCACCCGCTGCCCGTCGATGACCATAATTCCCTTTGCCATGGCTCACTCCTCCTCAATGGCGTCGATCGCGCCGAAGGGGCACGCGCCCCAGCAAGCGCCGCAGTGGATGCACTTCTCGTTGTCAATGACGTAGGGCATACGGGGCTGCCCGGAGATGGCCTCCATGGGACAGTTCCGCGCGCACTTGCCGCAGCCCTTGCACAGCTCCGGTTTGATCTCCAACCGGCGTTTGCGCCCGTTGCAGATGGGACAGTGGTGATCCACCACATGGCGCAGATAATCCTGCCGGAAGTTCCGCAGGGTGGACATCACCGGCTTGCAGGCCGTCTGCCCCAGGCCGCACAGGGCCGTGTCCGTGATGGTATCGCTAAGAGACTCCAGCAGGTCCAGATCGGCCAGACTCCCCTCGTTATTGATGATGCGCTCCAGCGTCTCCAGCATACGCTTTGTGCCCTCCCGGCAGGGGGTGCACTTGCCGCAGCTCTCGTTCTGGGTAAAGTGCATAAAGAACCGTGCCACCTCCACCATGCAGGTGTCCTCGTCCATGACCACCAGGCCGCCGGAGCCGATAATGGCCCCCAGCTTCTTCAGCGAGTCGAAGTCCATAGGGTAGTCCAGATGCTCCTCGGTCAGACATCCGCCGGAAGGCCCGCCGATCTGCACGGCCTTGAACTTCTTTCCGTTCGGTATGCCGCCGCCGATGTCGAAGATGATCTCCCGCAGGGTGGCGCCCATAGGCACCTCCACCAGTCCTGTATTCACCACGTTGCCCGTCAAAGCAAATGTCTTGGTGCCGGCGCTGCCCTCGGTGCCGATGCCCCGATACCACGCCGCGCCCTTGTTGATGATGTTCGGCACGTTGGCGAACGTCTCCACATTGTTCAGCACCGTGGGCTTTCCCCACAGTCCCTGGTCTACCGTCCGGGGCGGCTTTACCCGGGGCATACCCCGCTTACCCTCGATGGAGGCGGTCAGGGCGCTGCCCTCACCGCAGACGAAAGCACCGGCGCCGCGGTTGATGTGGATGTGGAAGCTGAACCCGCTGCCCATGATGTCGTCGCCCAGCAGTCCGGCCGCCGCAGCCTTGTCGATGGCCACCTGCAAACGCTTCACCGCCAGCGGATACTCGGCGCGGACGTAGATGTAGCCCTCCGTGGCCCCGGTGGCTACGCCGGCGATCATCATGCCCTCCAGCACGGAATGGGGATTGCCCTCCATGATGGAGCGGTCCATGAAAGCGCCCGGGTCGCCCTCGTCGCCGTTGCAGACAATGTACTTCACCGGTTCCTCTATGTGCCGGCGCACACTCTCCCACTTGTGTCCGGCGGGAAACCCGCCGCCGCCCCGGCCCCGCAGACCGGAGTCGGAGATCTCCCTGCAGATCGCCGCGCCATCCATGTCGAACAGCGCCTTTTCAAAGGCGATGTACCCGCCCTTGGCAATGTATTCCTCCAGATTTTCCGCGTCACTGGCGCCGCAGCTGGCCAGCACCACCCGGTGCTGCTTCTTGTAAAAGGGGATATCCTCCTGCCGGGGATAGGACACACCGTCCTGGTGATAGGTCAGCCGTTCGATGACCTCGCCGCCCAGCAGCGTTCTCTCCACGATCTCGCGGCAATCCTCCGGCTTCACGCGGACATACATCACACCCAGCGGCTCGATATGCACCAGCGGTCCCATCTCGCAGAAGCCGTGGCAGCCACTCATCTTGATGTGCAGACTCTTCTCCGCGTCACCGTGGTGGGTCAGGCCCACATACACCTGCAGTCCCCGCTGGGCACACTCCTCCCGCAGGTTCTCATACACCTTCATGGACCCGCTGGCGATACAGCCCGTACCGGCACAGATCAGCACGTTCAGGGATGATCTGCTCCGTTCCAGCGCCTCCGCCGCCTGTTCGTGCATGGCGCGGAAGCCCTCCCGTGTCAGCTTGCTCATTCCGCCGCCTCCTTTCCGCGAATGGCCTCCAACTCCGCCAGCGCCGTCTCCGGCGTCATCTTGGCGTACACCTCGCCGTCAACCGTCATCACCGGCGCCAGACCGCAGGCACCCAGACAGGCCACCGTCTCCAGCGTAAATACGCCGTCGGCGCTGGTCCTGCGCTTGCCGTCCAGCTTCAGGTACTCATAGATCGCGTCGTAGATAGGCCCGGACTTCCGCACATGACAGGCCGTGCCGTCACAGACCTTGATAATGTGCTTTCCTTTGGGTTCCAGCGAGAAATTCTCATAAAACGTGGCCACGCTGTACACCCGTGAGACGCTGATGTGCAGCATATCCGCCACCAGTTCCATATTCTCTTGACTCAGGTAGTTCTCCGACGCCTGTATCTCCTGCAAGATGGCGATGAGCTTCGCGCTGTCGCAGTCGTGGGCCCGGACGATGGCCACCGTTTTCTCCTGTTCCGATCTCATGCTCTCTCCTCCTAAAACGTGTTGAACGCCGTGTCGCTTAGCCTGTTAATTTTCTAACACTCCACCCGTACTGTACCATAGGCCCGCCCGCCTTGCAACAGCAAAAGAGGGAAAATTCTCGCCGTGCGAACTTTTCTCCACCCTGCACAAAAACGTCCCCGCTTTTTTGCCTTAAACGGCAAAAAGCAAGGAGGCATAACTTTTTTTCATGGCTTCGACAGCATAAGTGCCCCCGCAGGCCCATGGGCCTGCGGGGGGCACTCTCTGTTTACATGATACCGGACTTTTCCTTGCTGGCAGCGATAGCCGCGTTCAGTCTTCGGGCCGGGTAATATACCAGCAGGCCGAACACCGTGAACAGCGCGCACATGCCCAGCAGCACCAGCGCGCAGCGCAGGTATGTGTCGCCGTACATACCGCCCACCGTCTCCCGGATCATATCCATGCCGTAGTGGAAGGGCATGAAGGGATACAGTGTCTGGAACAGCTGCGGCAGCACGTGCACCGGGTATGAGCCGCCGGACCCGGCCACCTGAATGACCATGATAACGACTGACAGCGCCATGCCCACGTTGTCCAGGGCATACACCAGCGCGTAGTTCATGCTGGCGAAGTTCAGCGAGCACAGGCAGCAGGCCAGCACGAACAGCGCCGGCTCCGCCGTCTCCATCCCCACGAAGTACAGGCAGCCAAAGGCCGTCACCAGCGCCTGGGCCATGGCCATCAGGAAGAAGGTGAGAAACCGCCCGAAATACCGCTCCACGGCCCGGCACCCGGCAAACTCCGGCTGGGTCACCGGCACCTTCAGCATCACGGCGGTCAGCAGGCTGCCCACAAACAGCGCCAGCATGACGTAGTAGGGCGACATGGCCGCGCCGTAGTCCTTGATCTCATAGATGATCTCCGTGTTCAGCTGCACCGGCGAGCTGAGGTAGTCGGCCATGCTTTCGGCATCGCTGCTCTCCATCAGCTCCGTAAAGCGCTTGAAGGCTTCGCTCTCCGTCACCCGGCGCACATCGTCCTCGATGTCCGCCAGATACGTCTCCACCGTGTTGGCCAGGGTAATGCCCGCGTCCAGCGTAGGCTGTACGGTGGTCATGGCGTCGGCGTAGCTGTTCAGCGTGCCGGACACCTCCCCCAGGCTGCCGCCCACGGCTCCCAGCAGCTGCTGGACGGACCGCAGCGTGGTCTGGGCCTGTGCCCCGGTGGTGTGCAGGTATTCGTTGACCTCCTTATTGGTCTGCACCGCCGCCGCCAGCAGTTCCTGCCGCACCTGATGCAGCATATCCAGCACCGGTCCCTGCAGGGCCGACGGCTCCAGCGTATCCACCAGTGCGTCCAGCGCCTCCAGATCGGCGATGGCCGTCTCCAGCTGCGCCTTCACGGCCTCGTCCTCAGCGGCCACCAGCTGGTCCTCCAGCGCGGCGATGGCCGCCTGTATCTTCCGGTGCAGGTCCGCCTTCAGCGCTTCGTCGGCGGCAGAGGTATCCATACTCCGCAGGGCATCCTCGATGTCGCCCAGTACCTTATCCGTGTTGTTCAGCACCGTCAGCAGGTCGCTGTACGCCGTGTCCGCCGCGCTCAGGCCCGTGCTGATAAGCTGCACCGTGCTGCCCGCCGCCGCATCAGCGTCCTCCACCGTTCCCCGTGCGTCCGCGATGGTCACGGACGCCGCGGTCAGCAGCCCGTCCGCCCCGTTCATCACGTCCTTCAGCGACAGCAGCACCTGCTGCAGCTGCGCCATCTCCTGCCGCGCACCGGTCAGCTTATCCATAATGCCGTCCGCCAGCGCCTCCGAGTCCAGCCCCATGGCCTTGAACACGGAGCCCGCCGTGGTCAGCGCTTCGGCGGCCTTGCCGATGACCGTGGTGTTGATCTGCTCCTGCACGGCGGTCTTGGCCTTGCTGGTGATCTTGGGCGCGATGGCGTTCTTCTTCTCGTTCTCGTAATACTGTATCTGCGGGTGGCGCAGGTCGCCGGACAGGATGCTCACAAAATCCTCGGTAAATTCCTCCGGCACGATCAGCGCCGCGTAGTAGTCGCCGGACTCTACCCCGTCCAGAGCCTCCGCCCGGCTGTCCACGAACACCCAGCCCATCTGGTCGTTGCTCTCCAGCCCCTGCAATACCAGCTCTCCGATATTCAGCTCCAGCCCCATGACCTGGTACCCCTGATCCGCGCTGGCCACCGCCACCTTGATGCGGCTGGTGGACGCCACGCCGTAGGGATCCCAGTTGGAAAGGATGTTGAACCACGCATACAGGCACGGCACCAGGCACAGACCCAGCAGTACCACCACCGCCACCACGCTGGCGGTGAGCCGCCGCCAGTCGGCGCGGAAGATATTCCAGATATTTCTCATCTGTCATCCTCCTTCCGGCTCTCCTCCGCGCTGCGCCGCAGGTCGGCGGACAGCCCCTGCAAGGCCTGCGTCAGCTTTTCCAGATCGCCCGCCAGCTTTTCCGGATCATCCAGCATTTTCTGCCACACAGCGGCGCCGCTGCCGGACACGGGCGCGACCTGCTTCTCCGGCTCCGGCGCACTCACGCGCTCCGGCTCCTGCATCCGCTTGGGCACATACGCCGTCTCTGCCGGCTGGCTGTGCATCTCCTGCAAAATATCGTCCACGGTGTACACCACCGGCTCCTCCGGCACGCTTTCCGTCTCCGCCGCCGCCGTCTCCGGCTCCTCCCGCTCCCACGCAGGCGCTTCCTCCCGCTGGCCGCGGTGCCGCAGCGCCGGCAGCCGGGGCATACGGGGCAGCTCCGGCAGCTCCAGCAGTGCGCCCATGCTCTCCTGCTCCATCTGCGTGATGTCCTCCAGCTTTTTCTGCAGCTCATAGTCCGCATACTCCACGGCGATGAGATACGCCGCCACCGCAAACATGGACAGTATCCACAGCATCAGCGTGAATACCTTGTTGCCCTCCGCCAGAAACATCAGCAGCATCAGTCCCAGTGTCACCGCCAGCAGCATCCGCATACCGATCCGGATGCGCCGCCGGTTGTTTTCGTGCAGGGTGCTGACCTCGTCCCGCAGGCGGTCATACAATTCCTGATATTCCCGTTCCTTTGACATTCGTTCAGCACCTCCCTTACAGCAATTCCGTCTCTTCCAGCTTCTCCTCCATGAAGCGGTTCAGCCCCATGAACGGCTTGCGCACCAGCAGGCCGATCAGCAGCGCCGCCACTGCAAACAGCATCAAATAGCCGATCTGCTGCCAGTAGTAATTGCCGTACATGCCGCAGATGCACTCCCGCATGGCGTCGATGGCGTAGGGGAAGGGGAAGAAGCGGTAGATCTTCTGATAGA
>ERZ824575.1572-NODE-1572-length-20997-cov-8.954589_pt1 | contig 20997 bp, 9 predicted proteins | sample MGYA00519470_ERZ824575 | MGnify/ENA primary metagenome ERZ824575 (study PRJEB31778, sample SAMEA3449170) | human gut metagenome | biome: human gut; feature: human-associated habitat; material: faeces | place: United Kingdom | collected 2010/2012 ...
AAAAGGTCAGAGAGCAGATAGCACAGCTACAGGCAAAGGAAAAAGACCTTGCAGAGCAGAAACAGATGGCAGAGGATGCCGAAACCATGAAGATCATAAAGAAATATAAAATCTCATCTGAGCGTTTACAGATGTTAAACAAGCTCAGTGAGGATGAAGTGAGAAATTTATTACAGAAACGGGAACAGGAAAAGGAGGGTTCGACTAATGGAAAAGAAGAAGTTATCCGTTAAGGCACTAATGTCCCTAATACTTTCGGCAATACTGTTTTGTATGCCGATGGGAGCATTTTTTGCAAACAGGGCAAATACAGTAGAGGTTCATGCGGAGGATACCGCAGAACAGCAGACAGAGAGTACAGAAAATACAGGCAGTACAGGGAACACGGTTACACCCGGTAATGGCAAGGAAGAAAATGCCGGGGATGGAAAAACAGAAAATTCCACAGAGGGCGCAGCGGAAGGAACGACGGAAGAAACAACCGAGGAGACAGAGCCAGCGAAGTGTACCTGTACGGAAAAGTGCAGCCAGTATGAGGTGGACAAGGATTGTGCGGTATGCAGTAAGGATTACAAGGAATGTGCCTATGTAAATCCCAGTGTAAAAATCATAATTGCCACACCGACAGGATGGCATAACGATACCACAAAGGTACATATTTCGGTGGAAGATACGGTAAAGTCTGGCAACTTTACGATCCGGAAAGTGCAGGCAAAGGTAGCGCAGAATGGAAGCTGGATGGACATCACAGAGGATATGTATGTGGAAATTTCCGAGAACAGCACCATTTATGTGCAGGTCACAGACCAGAAGGGCAAGACCTATGAGAAAAACCGTTATATCAAGTGCTTTGATTTCACAAAGCCTACCCTAAATGCGGCAGTCAGTGACGGTCTTTTGAGTATTCAGGCACATGATACGGATTCCGGTATCAAGGCAATTTATGTAAATGGCTATGAATTTACGGAGCATACGAATGGGGCATTGAACATTCGCCTGCAACAGTTTGATGCCGGGTATCAGTATTTTACGATTTCCGCTATGGACAATGCAGGAAATATATCGGAGATTTATAAAACTGCCAATCCTTATTACACCGATCCGGAGACGAAGGACAGCAATGAAAAAGATCCGGCAGAACAGCTCCCGGTGGATGCGTCTGCAACTAAGCCGAGTTCCGCAACCGCACAGGTTACGGAGCATACCAAAACAGACAGCAATGGGAATACCATTTCCGAGACGGGAACCGGAACAGGCACTTCATCCACGAAACATTCTCCGGGTGCGGGAGACACCACAGACAGTGCAGATAAAAGCAGTGAAAGCAGTACGTCGGAGCAGGGCAAAGAGTTTTACACGATTCAGACTGCTTCGGAGAAGGTGTTCTATCTTGTGATCGACAGGGACGGTGACGAGGAAAAGGTATATTTCCTTACAGAAGTGAGCGAAAATGACCTGCTTAACACCACATCCGATAACAGTGAGACACTTCCGAAAAACTCCGCTGCACTGGAGTCGGCAATCCCGGTCAAGGATGCAGCTCTTGACAATAACAATACCGATGCCACGGGAAATAAGAAACAGGATGCGGAAACAGTGGAAGAAAATACCGAGGAGAGTACCGAAGAAGGCAGTGAGCCGGAAACCACACAGCAGAAACAGGATGGTTCCGGCTTTTCCTATCTTATCATGGGGATTGCTGCGGCAGCCGTGATTGGCGTGGTTTACGTCATAAAGGCAAAGAAGAAAAAGGAAAACTTCATTGACGATGATGAGGATGAGCTGGAGGACGATTACGAAGAAGATTACAACGAAGAGGACGAGGAAGAAGCTGATCCGGACGAGGAATTTATGAAAAACACGGATGCTGAGGAAAAAGATACAGAGAATGAGGAGGAATAAAAGATGCAGTTAGTGATCGCAGAGAAACCGAGCGTGGCACAGAGCATTGCAGGTGTGCTTGGCGCAACAGAACGAAAGGACGGATACATGGAGGGCAATGATTATATCGTGTCATGGTGTGTGGGACATCTGATCGAACTGGCACAGCCGGAAAGCTATGATGAAGCCTTGCAGAAATGGACATACGAGAGCCTTCCGATCATCCCGGCTACATGGCAGCATGAGGTTAAGAGTGATACAAAAGCGCAGTATAAGGTGCTGTATCAGCTCATGCACGATAACAGGGTGGACTCCGTAGTGTGTGCCACTGATGCCGGACGAGAGGGGGAATTGATTTTCCGCCTGACCTATAACATGGCAGGCTGTGACAAGCCGATGCAGCGTTTATGGATTTCTTCTATGGAGGAAAGTGCCATCAAGGAGGGCTTTTCCAATCTCAGACCGGGAAGTGAATATGACCATCTGTATGAATCCGCACTGTGCAGGCAGGAAGCAGACTGGCTTGTCGGTATCAACGGAACAAGGCTCTTTACGGTGTTATATGGCGGCAAGGCATTGAAGGTGGGGAGGGTGCAGACACCCACCCTTGCCATGCTGGTAGACCGTGAAGCAAAGATTATGGATTTTAAAAAGGAAGCCTACTATGTGGCACATATCCTGGGCAATGGTCTTGATGCAGTATCGGAGCATATCAATGACAAAGCAGAAGCAGAAAAAATCGCAGGAGCCTGTGCAAACGGACAGGCTATTGTGACCGCTGTGGTTAAGGAAGAAAAGTGGATTACACCGCCGAAGCTCTATGACCTTACCACGTTACAGAGGGATGCCAACCGGTTATTTGGTTTTACCGCAAAGCAGACTTTGGAATATACGCAGAGCCTTTATGAGAAAAAACTGGTGACATATCCGAGAACAGACAGCCAGTATCTTTCCGATGACATGGAGGGGACAGCAAGAAATGTGATCGAAGCGATTTTCAATTCCCTGTTGTTTGAGCTGAATATCATGTTCAACCCGGATGTGAAAAAGGTTTTGAACAGCAAGAAAGTAACAGACCACCATGCCATTATCCCGACAATGGAAATCGTAAAGCAGGACTTAAAGGCGATACCGGAGAGTGAAATGAAGATACTTTCCCTTTGCGCCAACCGTCTGCTCTGCGCCACTGCCGAGAAACATATTTACAATTGTACCAAAGCAGAACTTACCTGTAATGGCATGGTTTTCAAGGTTTCTGGGAAAGAGATATGGGAAAATGGATGGAAGGATTTCGAGGACTTTTTCAAAAGTTCCTATAAGACCACGGAAGATAAGAAAGATTCCGATGATACAAAGAAACTGCCGGAACTTACCGAGGGCATGACAATAGAGGTGGAGCAGACAAAAGTTTCTGAGCATTTCACACAGCCACCAAAACACTTTACAGAGGACAGCCTTTTATCTGCAATGGAGAGAGCTGGAAGTGAAGATATGGACGATGATGTGGAGCGTAAGGGACTGGGTACACCTGCCACCAGAGCAGACATTATTGAAAAGCTGGTAAAGGACGGTTTTGTGAAGCGTGAGAAAAAACAGATGATCCCGACAGAGGATGGCATGAAGCTGATCACAGTGCTTCCGGATGTTGTGAAATCTCCGAAGCTGACCGCAGACTGGGAGAATGAGCTGACACAGGTATCCAAAGGAGAAGTGTCTGCCGGGCATTTTATGGCGGGGATTAAGGCTATGGTAAGTGACCTTGTAAACACCTATCACAGTGTCAGTGATGAGCAGAAAAATATGTTTGGCGCAGGAAACTTACAGGAAGTATTTGGAACGTGTCCGAAGTGTGGCGGTGATGTGGTAAAAGGCAAGTTCGGAGCTTACTGTAAAAATAAATGCGGCATGAATGTAAGCAGGGCATTGGGCGTACAGCTTTCCGATGCGCAGGTAAAGAGCCTTCTGGCAGGGAAAAAGATACTGGTCAAAGGGTTAAAAGGGAAGAAAGGGAACTATGATGCGTACCTGATCCCGGAAAGCATCGAAGATTTTTCATATACCAAAGACGGAAAAGAAATCAAGGGTTCGCAGTACAAATTTAAGATGGAGTTCCCACCGAGAAAAGGAAAGTAAGGGTAGAGTGAAAGCAGTCCGCAGGGGCTGCTTTTCTGCTATCTGAAATCAGAGAAAGGAGATTTTTGCGTGAGAAAATATGATTTTATATCGGCTCTGGCAAAAGAGACAGCAGCCGAGGTTGTCAAAAATCGTGAGGAATGGATGAGATACCTTACCACAGCGGCGAGATTATATAAGTATCCGTTCCGGGAACAGCTTTTAATCTATGCACAAAGACCGGACGCAACAGCGTGTGCTTCCATAGAGCTGTGGAATGAGCGGATGCATTGCTGGGTAAACAAAGGTGCAAAGGGTATTGCACTTTTGGATGAGGATGATGCACATGGAAAGCGCCTGAAATATGTTTTTGATGTTTCTGATGTCCATGCGGCAAGGAGAATCGGACGGTATCCGGAACTCTGGGAATTACATGAGGAACATAAGGAAGATGTAATTAAGCGTCTGGAGCAGACTTATGGTGCTACCGATGATAAGAAGCTGTTTGAAGAAAGACTTATGGAGATAGCTGAGAGGATTGCGGCAGATTATTATGAGGAATTGCTGCCGGATCTGCAGTACATGATCGAGGGCAGTTTTTTAGAGGGACTGGATGAGCAAAATGTCGGTATCCGTTTAAGAGATACTTTATCGGAGAGTATTTCTTTTACACTTTTATCTGCCTGTGGCGCAGATATGGAGGAGTATGGTTCGGAGTTTTCTTTCGATTTTATCCATGAATTTAATTCCATGGACACCCTTGCAGTACTTGGAGATGCAGCCAATGAGCTTGCAAAACCGGTACTTTTAGAGATTGGAAGAACCATAAGGGCATATAACAGAAGCCACGAACAGGAACAAACAGAAAATTTAACGCAGAAAGGACTTGCAAATACTTCTGAAATAGACTACAATGCGTTAAAGCGTGAAAGCGAGAGCGGACATGAGGAATATAGTGACAACAATCCAAACAGCGTAGAAAGGGGCAATAGCGATGAATCTGACATACGAAAAGAACGGGGATTATCTGATCCCGACATTACAGGCGGACATTCAGCCGGAGGGAACCGTAACGAAGTACGGAATGATGAGAGAGACTTATCTGAAGGAGAACCACAGGGGCGTGTACTCAGCGTTTCTTCTGAAAGGGACATTGAAAGAACACCTGTTGACCATTCAGAAGCAGGCAGAGGAGAGAATGGAGAAGCTGACAAGCCAGATGGCGGCAACCGAGGGAGTGACAGAACAGCTCAAGGAAACCGATCAGATGCTTTGGGTAGCGAAGATGAACAGCATTCGGAACCGAGCAGAGGAAGTGGTTCTGGGAGAACTGGTTTACAGTCTGTAACAGACACAGATGATCTTCTCCGGGGAGAAGCACCGGAATCTACCTTTACACAACTCAGCATGTTTCCTTCTTTTGAGGAGCAGGTCGGAACAGTCGCAGCAGCGGAAGCAAGTATGAAATATACCATGCCCGCTGCTTTTTCTTTGCCACAGAATGAGCTTGAAACCATTCTTCGCAGTGGTGGAGGAAAACAGCACAGCAGAAAGCGTATCTTTGCAAAGTACACAGAGGGCAGAAATGCCGAGCAGATGGTAGATTTTCTGAAAAATGAGTACGGACAGACCGGAAAAGGCTTTGAAATCAATGGGAATCCGGTATCGGTGTGGTTCGATGAGCATGGCATGAGTGTCGGCTATGGAACACAGGCAAGGGAAACACCGATTGTCACGATGGATTGGGAAGATGTGGAGAGCCATATCCGTTCTATGATCGAAAATGGTACTTATATGAGTGCCAGTGAAGCATTTCTTGTGGATACACAGGAGAGAAATCGTGTTGCCAACCAGATTTATTTCTTTCTGCGGGATGGCATGGATGAAATGCCGGAGGAACTTGGCTTAAAGGCAGGAAATTATCCGGAAAGTGAAGCAAAACTCATGGAGCTGCTTTCTACCCATGAGGGCAGGGAACAGCTTAAAAATATTTTGGAAGATGCGGCAAACCGCCTTGCTTCTGGAGAAGCAGAATTAAAATGGCGGCATGTGAAATCACCGGAATATCTGTTATCGGAGATAGCAGACCTTGACAGGGAGAGACTGGAATTTCCATTGCCGGATGCGGTGGAGGTAGCACAGGAAGATTTTATCACACAGGATGAAATCGACTATGCACTTGGCAGAGGAAGCGGCTATGAGCATGGAGCTTTCCGCATTTATGAGTATTTCATGGAAGGACATGACCAGAAAGAAACAGTTGCTTTTCTGAAAAATGAATATGGCATCGGTGGTGGTTCCGGTGGACTTCCAGGCAATGATGATTCCCATAATGAACATGATGGAAAAGGTATCCGTCTGGAGAAAGGCAGTTATGGCAATCCGTATGCAAAAGTGCTTCTGAACTGGAATGTTGTGGAGAAAAGGCTTCGTGAGCTGATCAAAGAGGATAAATACTTATCTCCACAGGGGAAGGAAAACTATAAGGCTTATAAGGAAGAACAGGCAGAGAAAGCGAGACAACGTGAGCTTTCCCGTCTGGAGCATGGACAGCGGTTAGAGTGTAAGAAAGACATTGATGCACTGATTGCTGAGAAATTCAATGGTTTTGTTCTTCCGAGGAATACCGCAGATGAGATCGTAGATAAATATGGCATTGACTGTGTGGAATTTGTTCTTGCAAATACGGTTACGCATTTTGATTATGATGGTCGTTTTTCACGGAACAATAAGGACTGGGCAAAGGGCATTGTTGCGGAAAATGAGTGGGAGAACAATGATCTGATTCTAAGCTCACATCCGGCAGTGCTGGACGGATTTACCAATCAGGCGAGAAGATATATCAATGTGCTTCGGGAAAAAGAAAAGGAAGCACAGAAAAAGGTCACGATTGATGGATATGAATGTAATCTGATTGATGAGTGGGGCAGTGAAAAAGAGAAATATCTGCTTGGAAATAACATAGAGGACGGCAGTTTTTATTATGCGCAGGTCAATGGGAAAATCTTTGAATACGACCATAAGCCGGAGCGTAGCGAGGTAGAGGACGATTATATCAATGCCATTGCAGAGGAAGATATTGACAGGCATGAAGCAGAAGTGTTTTCACACTTTGATGGGACGGATGGTATCGCTGAGCCGGATGAAACTGAGCCACAACAAGAATTTTCACAAGAGGAATCGCAGAAATTATCCTGGCATGTGGTACATGATGCTGATGATGAATATGGGAATCCGACACAGTGGAGTGCCACCTTATCAGAGGGAGTATTCCTTTGGATTGATAAGGAAGCGGATGGATATGCGATTTATGATACGGCAGACATTACCCGTCCGGCATTGGAGACATTTTCGACTTTGCAGGAAGCAATGGACTGGGGCAATGAACTTGCAGAAAGTGGCATGGAAGCAGAGGCGGAGTTTTCTGGTGAAAGGGAACAGGCTGAGCAGGAAGCCGATGAACTGGACAGCATAGATACGCAGTCTGCCCGTGAGCGTCTGGAGAATGGAGAAGCAGACCGACAGACAGAGGAAATGTTGTCGCAGGTGCTTACCGGAGATTGGGAGCCGCTTACACCTTCGTCAGAGGAAAAACAGCCTGCATCAGAAAGGCAATCAGCACAAGAAAGGTCGGTATCAGCACCAGATAAAAGTAACGCTGTCAATTTCCATATCAGCGATGACCGATTGGGTGAAGGCTCTCCAAAAGAAAAATTCCAGACAAATATTGCAGCAATCAAGCTGTTGGAGCAGATTGAGGGCGAAAACAGATATGCTACACCGGAAGAACAGCAGATTTTATCCCAGTATGTCGGCTGGGGCGGTCTTGCCGATGCGTTTGACGAGAGCAAATCAAACTGGTCAGCAGAATATCACCAGTTAAAGGAACTGTTATCGCCGGAGGAGTACCGCATGGCAAGGGAGAGTACCTTGAATGCCCATTACACAAGTCCGGTCATTATCCGCCAGATGTACGAAACATTGGAGAAAATGGGATTTTCCAAAGGAAATGTACTGGAGCCTTCCATGGGTATCGGCAACTTTTTTGGTATGATGCCGGATTCCATGAAAGAGAGCAGGCTTTACGGAGTAGAGCTTGACAGTATCACCGGACGCATTGCAAAGCAGCTTTATCCGCAGGCAGATGTGCAGATCAAAGGCTTTGAAAAGACCGATTATCCGAACGATTTCTTTGATGTGGCAATCGGAAATGTACCTTTTGGTCAGTATAAGGTGGCAGATAAGCAGTATGATAAAAATAATTTCCTGATCCATGATTATTTTTTTGCAAAGACATTGGACAAAGTGCGTCCCGGTGGTGTGGTTGCTTTTATCACAAGCAAGGGAACCATGGACAAGGCAAGTCCGGAAGTCAGAAGATACCTTGCACAAAGAGCAGACCTGCTTGGTGCAGTCAGACTTCCGAATACCGCATTTAAGGCAAATGCAGGAACCGAGGTCACTTCAGATATTTTATTTTTCCAGAAGCGTGACCGCATGGTGGAGCGTGAGCCGGACTGGGTACATCTGGGAGAGGACGCAAATGGCATTACAATGAACGCTTACTTTGTAGAGCACCCGGAGCAGATCGTAGGAAAGATGGAAATGGTATCCGGTCCTTATGGTATGGAAAGCACCTGCAAGGCAGATGATGGCAGACCATTTGAGGAGCAGTTAGCGAAAGCACTTCAAAACATTACAGGACAGATTGATACGATTGATCTGGATGAGGAGCTTGTGGATGAAATGAGCAGGCAGAGTATTCCTGCTGATCCGTCCGTCAAGAATTTCAGTTATACCGTAGTCGATAATGAGGTATATTACCGTGAAAACTCTGTCATGAAGCCTGTGGAAGTATCAGACACCGCAAAAGAACGTATCAAGGGAATGGTGGCAATCCGTAACTGTACGCAGGAACTGATTGATATGCAGCTTGAGGAATACTCCGATGTAACAATTAAGGAAAAGCAGGCAGAACTTAATAGCCTGTATAATAATTTCTCTAAGAAATATGGTCTGATCAATTCACAGACGAATAAGAGAGCCTTTAATCAGGACAGCAGTTATTGCCTGTTGTGTTCTTTGGAAAAACTTGATGATGAGGGCAATTTCAAAGGCAAAGCGGATATGTTTACGAAGCGTACCATTAAAAGGGCAGAGGTTGTCACAAGCGTGGATACTGCAAGTGAAGCGCTGGCAGTATCTTTAGCAGAGAAAGCTAAAATCGACCTTGATTTTATGGGAGAGCTTACCGGAAAAGATAAGGATACACTTACTGAGGAACTTCGTGGTGTCATTTTTCAGAACCCGCTTACCGATGTCTGGGAGACAGCAGACCAGTATCTAAGTGGCAATGTGCGTGAGAAACTTGCCATAGCAGCCACTTATGCGGAAAATCATCCGGAATATGTCCCAAATGTACAGGCTCTTACGCAGGTACAGCCGAGGGAGCTGGACGCATCGGAGATTGAGGTGCGTATCGGTGCCACATGGATTGATCCAAAGTATATCAATGATTTTATGCGTGATATTTTCCAGACACCGGAACATTTATTCCGCAGGGATACGATAGATGTGCAGTTTTCGGGTGTAACCGGAGAGTGGAATGTAAAGGGCAAAAATGCGGACTATGGCAATACGCTTGTCAACATGACATACGGTACAAGCCGGGTAAATGCCTATAAGATACTGGAAGATTCCCTGAACCTCAAAGATACGAGAGTATATGACACCATTGAGGAGGATGGAAAGGAAAAGAGAGTCCTCAATAAAAAGGAAACCATGATTGCAAGCCAGAAGCAGGAAGCAATAAGGGAGGCATTTAAGGACTGGGTATTCCGTGATCCGGAACGAAGGCAGACACTTGTGGCAAAATATAATGAGCTTTTCAATTCCACCAGACCAAGAGAATATGACGGTTCGCATCTGAAATTTCCAGGCATGACACCGGATATTGAATTAAAGCCGCATCAAAAAAATGCGGTTGCCCATGTGCTGTATGGAGATAATACCCTGCTTGCGCATTGCGTCGGTGCCGGAAAGACCTTTGAAATGACAGCAGCGGCAATGGAAAGCAAGCGTCTGGGACTATGCCAGAAGTCATTATTTGTAGTGCCGAACCACCTGACTGAACAATGGGCAAGTGATTTCTTACGGTTATATCCAGGAGCAAATATCCTTGCGGCAACGAAAAAGGATTTTGAACCCGCCAACCGTAAGAAATTTTGTTCCCGTATTGCAACAGGTGATTATGATGCCGTTATTATCGGGCATAGTCAGTTTGAAAAAATCCCGTTATCACAGGAAAGACAGGCAGCCACAATCGAAAAACAGATTGATGAGATTGAGCTTGCTATTGATCAGGCAAAAAGAGACAACGGGGAGCGTTATACCATTAAGCAGATGGAAAAATCGAGGAAAGCATTGCAGGTGCGGCTTGACAAGTTAAATGACCAGAGCCGTAAGGATAATGTCGTGACTTTTGAGCAGTTGGGTGTAGACAGGCTGTTTGTGGATGAGAGCCACAATTACAAGAACCTGTTCCTTTATACGAAAATGAGGAATGTGGCAGGCATCGCACAGACAGAAGCACAGAAGTCCTCCGATATGTTTGCCAAGTGCCAGTATCTTGATGAAATCACAGGCGGCAAGGGTGTAACTTTTGCGACCGGAACGCCAATTTCCAACAGCATGACGGAGCTTTATACGAATATGCGTTATCTCCAGTATGGTACGCTTCAGAAGCTGGGACTGGGACATTTTGATGCATGGGCGGCTTCTTTCGGGGAAACACAGACCGCCATAGAGCTTGCGCCGGAAGGAACCGGATACCGTGCAAAGACAAGATTTGCGAAGTTCTTTAATCTGCCGGAGCTGATTGCACTTTTCAAAGAGAGTGCGGACATTCAGACACCGGATATGTTAAAACTGCCGGTGCCGGAAGCAGAGTATGAAAATGTGGTATTAAAGCCGAGTGAGTTCCAGAAAGACATGGTAGCTTCCCTTGCGGAACGTGCCGAAGCAGTCCGTGACAGACAGGTGCAGCCTTATGAGGATAACATGTTAAAGATTACGAACGATGGGCGAAAACTGGCACTTGACCAGAGGCTGCTCAATGATATGCTGCCGGATGAGGAAAATTCCAAAGCGGCAACTTGTGTGGAGAAAGCCTATGAGATATGGGAGAATACCAAAGAGCAGAAGTCAGCACAGTTGATTTTCTGTGATCTATCGACACCGAAGGGCGATGGCACTTTCAATGTGTATGAGGATATAAAAAATAAGCTCATGGAAAAGGGAGTGCCGGAGCAGGAGATCGCATTTATCCATGATGCCAATACAGAGCTTAGAAAAGCGGAGCTGTTTGCAAAGGTAAGAAGCGGACAGGTTCGTTTTTTATTAGGTTCCACAGCCAAAATGGGAGCCGGTACGAATGTGCAGGACAGACTGATTGCATTGCATCATCTGGATGTGCCTTGGCGTCCTTCTGATATTGAACAGCAGGAGGGAAGAATCTTACGACAGGGCAACCAGAATGATAAGGTCAAGATATTTCGTTATGTTACGGAAGGTACATTTGATAGTTACTCATGGCAGCTCATTGAGAATAAGCAGAAATTCATCGGACAGATTATGACCAGTAAATCTCCGGTACGAAGCTGTGAGGATGTGGATGAAGCGGCACTTTCCTATGCAGAGGTCAAGGCACTTGCCACAGGTAATCCTTACATAAAAGAAAAAATGGATCTCGATATTCAGGTATCGAAGCTGAAACTGATGAAGGCAAACCATACCAGTCAGAAGTACAGGCTGGAGGATAACATCACACAGCATTATCCGCATCAGATCGCTATTTTCAAGGAACGTATCGAAGGTTTTACCGCTGATATGGAAAAATATGCGAAAAATAAGCCGGAGGATAAGGAACAATTTTTCATGCAGGTGGGAGGAAAGCCTTATACAGATAAAAAGGAAGCAGGAACTGCGATCATAGCCATGTGTAAGGAAATCAAAGGCATCAATGCCAGTGCGGATGTAGGGGAATATCTTGGATTTAAGCTGAATGTAACCTTTGATTCTTTCAACAATAAATTTGTGATGAATGTTAAAGGTGCTATGAGCCACCCGATGGAAGTCGGCTCTGATCCGCTTGGAAATATCACAAGAATCAACAATGTACTGGAAGCCATGCCTTCACAGCTTGAGGAAGCACAGACGAAGTTATCCAATGTGGAACATCAGCTTGAAACAGCAAAAGCGGAGGTAGATAAGCCATTTCCACAGGAAGCGGAGCTTTCCGAGAAACTGGAGCGTCTTGCAGAACTTAATGCCTTGCTAAACATGGACGAAAAGGGAGATGATGCGATTGGCATGGACGATGATGCTGCAGAACCGGAAAAACCACAGGAAGATGTGAAGTCGGTGGATAAAAAAGTGGAAGAGGTTGCAGATATGCCAGTAAAGCAGAGTAATCTTGGAAAGTCGGTTACGGATGGTAAGCTGTCAGACCGACCAGCAGAACGGACTTCATTGCAAGAAAGGCTCGCAGCAATGAAGGCAAGAGTGTCTGGGACACCTGCAGGAAGGGATGCAGTGGATAAGGCAAAGGGGAAAGATCAGATTTTATAAAAAAGTTTTATTCCCAACTTTATTCACAACCTGTCAGCACTGTTCGGGTTGGGAATAAAAGCAGGATTATTAAAAATGTTATAGCAGTTGATGTAAGGGCAGTCCGTAGTGGCTGCCTTTTATCGTACAAAATGGAGGTCATTTATGGCAGAAAATAATACAGAAAAACAGCGTGTGCAGGAGCTTACGGATAAACTGGAGCAGGGATTGCAGGATTTATTCAACAGTGACAGTTACCGCAATTATCTTAGCACGATGTCAAAATTTCATAATTATAGTTTTAACAACACGCTATTAATTGCGATGCAAAAGCCTGACGCTACGCTAGTGGCCGGATACAAGGCTTGGCAGAAGAATTTTGAGCGTCATGTAAATAAAGGGGAAAAGGCAATCCGTATCCTTGCACCTGCACCCTATAAAATTAAAGAGGAACGGGATAAGATTGATCCGGTTACACAAGAGTTGTTGCTTGATAAGGACGGAAATCCGCAGAAAGAGGAAGTCGAGATAACAATTCCGGCATTCCGGGCAGTATCCGTTTTTGATGTGTCACAGACAGACGGAAAGCCGATACCGGAACTTGCGGCAAAGGAGCTTCTTTCAGATGTGGAAGGGTATCAGGATATGATTCGTGCAGTAGAAGCCATTTCACCAGTACCGATTGAACTGGAGGAGATAGCCGGAGATTCCAAAGGCTACTATGACAGGGAAGCAAAGCGGATTGCGGTACAGGAAAACATGAGCGAGAGTCAGACATTAAAGACCATGATCCATGAGGTGGCTCATTCTAAGCTGCACAGCAAGGAAGTGGAGCAGGATGAGCAAATGCGAAAAGACCGCAATACCAAAGAGGTGGAAGCAGAGAGTGTAGCATACACCGTTTGTCAGCATTTTGGTATAGATACCTCTGATTATTCTTTTGGGTATATTGCAGGTTGGAGCAGCGGAAGAGATACCAAAGAACTTAGATCTTCCATGGATACGATACGGAGGACAGCTTCGGAGTTGATTACCGGGATAGAGGAACAATTACAGGAATTACAAAGGAACAGGGAAGTATCACAGGAACAGACAAAGGAAAGTATTCTCCTCATACAGAATACTGACCTTTCAGAGTTCAGTCTGCTTGATGTATATGGCATGGACAGACCGGAACTGATGCAGGCATTGTCAGAAATGACAGACGATGACAAGTTGAGCATACAGGCATATTTGGAAAGCAGGGGTGCATGGACAACGGAAATCGGCAATCAGGATTCCAGAGAGTACGGAGAGTATCATCTGGATGTGCGTTATAACACAGATACAGATGAGCTGATTGATATGAAGGAGAGAAAGGCGGTCTATGATAAGGCAATGGAGCCGATCAATGCCGATGATGTGGTTGTTAAGTTCGCTTCCATTTTTGAAAGCGAATGGGAGGTTTTGAAAATCACAAATATGTTGAGGGATGATGTCGGAAAAATGCTCAAAGATATGACTTCTCTTGATGAAAAAGAATGGGATGGCAATTACCTTTCATATATGGAAAAACAGGGAGCGGAAATCACGTTACTTGCGTCCAGTAGTAAGGAATTAAATGGAAATATGCCGGACTTTTGGGATTATGAATACGATTTTGATGCAGGTCTGACGGATGCGGAGGAATTGTCTGTCATTCAACAGGCAGAGCATATCATTAACCGGTTGGAGCATGGACAGCCTGCCTTTTCTGATGATGAAAGAAATCTGATTGTAAATTATGCTTATAAGCTGAGCAATGTGGAGAAAACAAGGGAGCTTGCAGAACATATCTATGTACAGGAAGTGGATGGAAATCAGGATGTCGCATTAGCAATGGTTGATGCACAGGCAGAAATCGACGCACTTCCGGATAGCATGGTCGGAATATCTGAAATGCAGGAGTATGGCTATACGTGGAATGAAATGCTTCCGCTGACACAGGAAAGGGCATTGGAATTATTTGACCATGATCTGCCAGTGTATCTTCTGCATACAGACGGTTCAGAGACTACCGTATCTGACAGAAAACAGATCATAGAGCATGAGGGGATGTGTGGCATTGAAAAAGGAGACTGGCAGAATGAACGGAAACTTCTCATGATGCAGGAAGAACTTACAGAGAGTAATTCCAACAGGGAAGCACAGCTTTTATATGGAAATACCGATAAATACGGTATTTATCAGTTAAAGGATAATCCCGAACTGGACAAGTTCCGTTTTGAGGGAACGGAAAGCCTGAAGCATATGGGAATAGCCAAAGACAATTTTGATGCGGTATTGCCGGAAAATTATAAACTGGTATATTTGGGCGAATTGTCAGAATTGCAGGGACAGACGCAATCGGAAACACTGGAAGCAATCTATACAAAGTTCAATATTGACCATACGGCAGATTACAAGGCACATTCCCTGTCGGTCAGCGATATTGTGGTATTACATGAGAACGGGGAAAACACCGCACACTTTGTAGATTCGTTTGGTTTTACAGAGCTGCCGAAGTTCATGCTGACACTGGAGGGCAAAGAGAATGAGATAGAGACGGAGCTTGCGGTTCATATCGCAGACCGTTATATCCTGATGCACGAATGTGAGGAGGGATATGATTATTCCATTCTGGATGAACAGTACCATTTGCTGGATGGCGGTGTCTACGATAACCCGGATATTACGATTCAACGTGCAATGGATATGGTGATTGCGGATTTGAAAGAACCGAGGTTTTCAGCGGTCACAGAGCAGTATTATCGTGATGAATTTTTGCAGGGCGAGGTGTATGCAGGTTCCGAAGCAGAGATTGTTGATTTTGAGGAACTTTCGGAGAAAGCCGAGGAAGTGGAACAGGCAGATTTGGAAGCAAAGCAGGCAGAATTTAGAGAGAACAATCCGGATGTGGTTGCAGATTTCCGGGCAAAGACAGAAGAATTGTTTCATAGTCTGGACGGACAGAGTGCGGACGATATAGAAAAAACGGTATATGCCTATGTACAGTCGCAGATTGACGAGTACGGTCTGGATGCAGAGATTGTGGATGTAGTGGTAGCCGGGAGCCGATGCAGAGGTATTGAGCAGGAAAATTCGGATTTGGATGTGGTTGTGGAATACATCGGCTCGACAAGGGAGGATGATTTGTTCAATATGCTCCATGAGGACAGCATTTACATTGCGGGGATTAAGGTGGATATTAACCCAATCACAGAGGGGCGGACTGGAACACTGGAGACTTATCTGCCGGAAGTGGAAACTTACCTGCAGGAGAAGGCACAGCAGCAACAGGTCAACACCCAGTTTGTAACACAGGAGTTGGAACAGGAAACGGTAGAGCATACGGAACTGGCAAAGGAACCTGTTATTGAGCCGGAGACCGTCCATATGACATTTACAGTGGCAGAATGTGGCGAATTTCACAATATGGGAGAATATCATGAGGGGATAGAAACGATTGAGGAAGCCATTCAGATTTATCAAGCCATTGATCCGTCCCGGATGAACGGTATCCCTTCGATTGGTGTGAATGTGCACATCGAGGGAACAGAAGAATGGGAAGATGAGCAGGCGGACATTTTGAGTGGAAAGTGTATTGATGTCGATTATCTGAATTATACACCGGAGCTTCGGGACACTCCGAAAGTGCAGGATGCACTAAAAAAATTGATTGCAGCCTTTCCAGAGAAAGAGGTCACTGACCGGGAAACAAAAGAGCAGAAAATACAGGCACTTGCGGTAAAACTTGACCAGTTATCTTATGAGATTGATACATATGGATATAGAGATTCGGTATCAGACAGAGAATCACAGATACAAATGATTGCTGATGATATAAGAACTGGCAATGTGAAACCTCTAAGTATTTTCTTACAGGCATCTATTGACGAGGGGATAGACGAGGACAGTGAGAGACAGGCAAAGGAACTGCTTGTGAAATTGGCAGAATACAAGCCGCTTGCTAAGATTGAGGAACTGGAGGAGCTGAATTATAACATGATTGATGAGAGACTCAACAATGGCGTGGAAAAATTCAATCGTGAGGAAGAAAAGAAAGAACAGGCGGAAAAGCCGCAGGTTCGTACTTCCTTAAAGGAGCGTCTGGCAGCTAAGCAGAAGGAAGTGGCACAGGGCAAGAAAGATTCCAAAGAGCAGGAAAAATCAAAGAATACACACAGGGAGATGTAAGAATATGAATAATCCATTTACAGTTGAAGAAACTAATTTGATATGTATTTTCCATAGTGACAGCAGGGCAAAGGTTATAGAGGGCATTCATAAGGCAATGAAACATATCGACGATGATGAACTTTTAGAATTGTCGATGCGTGTGGCAGGAAAACTGGAAAGCATAGGTGATGAAGAATATGCCGGATTAGTGTTGGAAGCGGCAGAATAAAAATATGGTAGTCATTAGGTGCACCTTTTGACTACCGTTTTTTTATTAAAAATTAAAGAGGAGCCGGATCACTCCGACTCCTCCAAGTATGTGTCCGCAAACACATACCCCAATTGCTATCTATAATATACTATAGGCAGGTAAAATATGCAAGCATTATATGGAATTTTTTAAGATGTTTAAGCGAGAGAACAAATCAGGATGAATCGAAATAGCTGAAACATTCGGGTTTACAGAAGATTCGTATTCTCTTGTAATCTTTTCAAATTCACGGATGAATGATTTGATCTCTGTTTTAGAGACTTTCAGTAATTTTAAGTAGTAACAGATAAGGATAATGTAATCACCGATAGTCTTGAAATTTATGTACGGCATCCCCCATTTCTAAAATCAGGCATTGTTTCATTGGTCTTGAAGGATCCATTTTTTTGAAACGGGTATCATATACCACATCGTTGTGAGCAATGGCATTTCTTAAATCTTTTAAGGCATATACATATTTATAAAGTAATTCCCGGTAAGTATCACTTGATAGATTGATGCCGATTGCACGGGATACTTTTTCACGCATATCAATGGTCAGGCATGAAAGCAAATATCCAAAATCGCCCATAGTGAGAATTTCAAATATTGCCCATAAAGGAACTTCATTGTAATTGACATTATTATAAAAATGAGTGATTTTCGGATTCTCTTTTCGGTATGCAGCAGCAATGGCATTTTGTATGGAGCCTTGAAGATTTAGTTTGTTGTTCTGGTATTTCTTCTTTATATCCTCACGAGTTCCGGCAGGAGCATTCTTGTAGCTGCTGATTGCCTTATCGTACATATCATAGATACTGCTGGAATCAATTTCTGACATAATGGTGTTCAAAGCAATATTTTTTAGAGCAGTTTCTATAAACATCATTTTTCCATATAAAAGAGATTTTAATTTTGTATCATATTGTATGGTTGCGTTAATCTCATTATATGAAGTGAATGGAAGTCTGTTAGAGGAAGATACAAAAAAACGGTATCCTTTATATCCGTGAAAATATCCGGTATTGATTAGTTGTTGCTTTTGTGAACTCCCTGAGATGGAAATTCCATTATCCCTAAGATGCCGCATTAAAGCATCGGGTGATTTATAATCTGTATTTGCCATAGTCTCTCCTAAACATTTGTAATAATAAATTAAGTATAATACATGGGTTTAACATTAACAAGCTACAAGATGGGATTATTCTTTTTCCTAGACTGTTCTGAGGTAAAATCGGGCTGTGTCTGACCGAGGTATTGGCTCAAATTTTCCAGTTTTCGGTTTAATGATTGAACCTCTTTTTCACAATCTTTATAGGTGGAAGTCAGTTCATTTTTCTGTTTCATCAGTTCCTGATATTCTGCTTTTAGCTTATCAACATTCAATCCTTTTAAGTTTATCCCAGTCTGCTCAAGTACACGTCGTGCACCGCCATATAGAATGAGCTGGCTTTCGTATCGGCGGAAATATGCGTCTGGGTTCTTTGACTTTTTGTAGGCGATGTGATAGGAGCGGTTGGTTTTGTACTGCTCGGCATATTTGATGATTTCTGCAAGGTCTTTCATGTGGTGTTCCAGTTTCACAACGCTCTGTTTGGCAGATTTTCCCGCTTCGGTTTTCACAGTAATCTGATGCTTCAGATCGGAGAGAGAACCAACTTCATTATAGCTTTGTGTAGCAATCTTCAAATTCTCGATAGTTGCCCATTGCTGGAGTCCGGGACTGTTTTGAAATTTTTCATCCGAGGTATCAATGAGCCTGCGGGCAGAGTAGTCTTTTTTCGGAATAACAGATTTTCGCTCACGCTTCATTTCGATGCGTTCCCGGATACGTTCCTTTGTGTATTCCTTACCAAGCGATTTCGTATTGCCACGGACAAAACGTTCTTTATCCAGAGGACGGAAAGAGATGTATTTGGCAGCACTTTCTTCAAAAGATTCCCCTTTAATTTCATATCCTTTGGCTCTCATTAAAAGTAAGAAATCTTCGTATGTGGAAGCTGACTTGATGCAAAAATTGATGTCTCTTCTAAGCTGGGTTTTCCAAGTAGAGCCATTCTGCTCAGACTGCCATTCTTTATATTTTTTACCACGTTCACCACCCGGAATGATGATGGAAAGGTTATGCTCTTTGCATAGTTCATCACTTAGTTTCCGGATGTGGTAATACGACTGTTTGCAGTCGTGATATTTGTTATGCTCGATGTTATCAGCAGCACAAAATATGATGTGATTATGAATATGTCCTTTATCAATGTGTGTGGTGAGAACATACGAATATTTCCCTTCTAAAACCTTGTCAGCAAGTTCTTTTCCAATGCGGTGAGCTTCCTCATAACTGACTTCTCCCGGAGCAAAAGCCTGTATCAGATGATAGGCTTTGTTAGGACTGTTCTCCCTGCAATGGTCAAGGGTGTACTTAAAGTCAATCGCTGCTGTTTCCGGTACTGTTTACCCGCTTTGCAATCTGATTCAGACTGGAGCTGATTCGTCCAAGCTCTGTATTATAATTTCGCAGATAACTGTAATCGACATCATACACATATCCATATAAAACTAGTTTGCGTAAGAAAGCTGACATGCTTTTCATGCCGGATGCTTTGAACTTGGTATTGAGAATGTATTGCTCATCATTACTGAGATAAAATTGCACCGGATTGGTGCGGTTTCTGTTTGCCATTGAGTCGCGTCCTTTATAAATTTGGGTACAAAAAAACTGCTGTAAAATGTTCGATTTTTACAACAGTCTGTTTCATGTTTTATTCAATTTTGGGTGTAATTACCCATAGCAAATTGTAGCAAAAACGGCAGGAAAGGTCAATATATTTCGATGGAAGACCGAAGAACCGAAGAAAAATCAAGAGAGGGTTAGGGATACTTCCCTATGGAAATTCAACTACATAGGCGATAGGAAAGTGTGGGGAATTTCGCATGTGTCATGACACAGGCTGTGCTTGCTATTATAGTTGAGGCTATTGGCTCAGATAGTTATAATAATGAAATATGTTTGAGATTGTTCACATAATTCGAAAATAAAAAACTTGGTTTTGACTATCTTTTTATGGTTCTCAATCGTTATACATTATAGAATGTGATAAATATTTTGAACTTCTAAAAATGAGAAAGGGGGATTTTGTGTATAATGATTTTCTACTAATCAGGAAAATGAAGCAAGGTGATGATAATGCTTTTGATTTATTTGTCCACAAGTATTATCAAGAAATTTTAAGCTACTGTCATCATCATTGTTTCGATAAAACGTATGCGGAAGATTTAACGCAGGAAACATTTATACGTTTTTTTACAAGATTGCCCGACTATCATTATAAAGGAAAAACATTGAATTACTTATATACGATAGCAGGTAATCTTTGCAAAGATTATTTGAAAAAAACAAAAGAAATACTGTTGGAAGAAAATGAGTCTCTGGAAGGAAATCAGGCAGAAGAAAATCAAACGGAACAGATTTTGAATAGAGTTTTGATAGAACAGGTTTTAGGACAACTTCCAGACGAATCAAGAGAAGTGCTTACGCTTTATTATTTTCAAGAGCTAAAACTGACAGAAATTTCGGGTAAATTGCAAATCGGGCTTCCACTGGTAAAGTATCGTTTGCAAAAAGCAAGGAAACAGTTGAAAGAACTTCTCGGAAAGGAGGAATTACATGAATCAGAAAGAAAAGATTGAAGCAAGCGAAGAAAAAATACAGGAAACAATCTGTAAATCAAAAAATGCTTTTTTTATGGCAGAACAGGAACGAATGCTTTCTTATCATGATTTTTTGTGGATACAGCTTCGTGTCATACAAAAAAGATGGTGGGTTCTTCAATTTATAATTTTAGTGGCATTATGGATTGCTTTAAATTCTATCCATGATGAAATGTATATAAAAAGAAGTATGGGCGTAGTTGCGGCACTATTTGTAATCCTTATTATTCCGGAACTGTGGAAAAACAGGTCATGCGAATGTA
>ERZ824575.1583-NODE-1583-length-20877-cov-3.486601_pt1 | contig 20877 bp, 20 predicted proteins | sample MGYA00519470_ERZ824575 | MGnify/ENA primary metagenome ERZ824575 (study PRJEB31778, sample SAMEA3449170) | human gut metagenome | biome: human gut; feature: human-associated habitat; material: faeces | place: United Kingdom | collected 2010/2012 ...
AAAGCTCGGAGGAACAAAATCATGATTTTTTTGGAATACCCAAAATGCAGCACCTGCAAGAATGCGAAAAAATGGCTGGATGAGCACGGGATCCCATATGCCGACCGCCACATCAAGGAGCAGAACCCGACCTATGAAGAGCTGAGAGCATGGCATATCCGAGGCGGGATGCCGCTCAAAAAATTCTTCAACACAAGCGGGATTCTTTATCAGTCCATGAATTTAAAAGAGAAGCAGTAACACTATCTATCTGGCTATTGTTAGATAATAGGGTTACTGCTTCTTGATATTTTTTTTCTTTTATTAAGTTTGTATGTTGATTGTATATATCTTTATCATCAATAGATATATCATTTCTCAAAGTAGGATAATAATCACTTAAAACCATATTTCTCCTCCTAGTATTCCTTTAGCCATTCACTACCTTCGTTTAGCTTGTATGCGTCAACGTCAGGTTGTTCTTTCTGAATAATAATTCTTTGAGAATAAAATATCTCTTTTGCTAAATCGTAGATTCCAAGTTCAATTTTATTAAAAGATTCACAGTTAACACCACATGGCTTTAATATTTTTTCATTATCTTTTGCATATTGAAAAGCTGCAACATTGTCACCAGAATCTCTCAATCTGTAAAATTCATCAATTATTGGAATTACGGTACTATCAACATTTTTGTAATTTGATAGTGTGAAAGTCATTGTTTCTCCTTTATTAATCGTAATATAACGGATAAAATCTTTGTAAAGTGATCGTACTAATGCAAGAACTCAAGTTATGCGATATTCCTTTTACTATATATTGTTTAGATGTATCATCATCTATCTTTTGATATTCCACCTTTTGATTTACGTCTAGCCAAGGAACAAGCTTTGTGGAAATTTCTACAGTATCATTCATGCTAGATGATTTCCTATTAAAGTAAATTGCATTTTGTTCTGCAACAGAATTAGACATAATATTATCAAATTCATCACCAGTTTTTACATCCAACACTTCTTTGATTTTTTGAACTGTATATGGACTATCATGTTCTAATCTTAGTATTACATTTTTACAATTATATTTATTTTCGAAATATTTTTTTGTATATTTTTTATCACTTAAATCGCTAGTTAATACACATAAGGCATGTGGCTGAAACTGTCCAAGATAATATGAAATGAATGTTTCTTCTTGTTTTCTAATCATGATTGTATTTACTTCGTTTGCATTAATTGTATTTTGTGGAATTGGATTAGAGGTATATTCTTGATAAATTGGAATTTGACCAAGAGAATTAATATTGAGCATTGGATTTGCTATATTCGTAGATTTTGGTTTAAATGCAATAATCTCATATTCTGAATATGAATCATATTTGTCTAATGTTAAATTAAACACATTTGAAGAAACAACACAATTTTCATCTGCATTTCTATCAATCTCATATGATTTTCCAAAGACTTCGGTTACATTTTTGATAGAAGAGAGAGTATATGTTGTATTTTCTGTACTTTCAGCTACCAAAATCTTTTGAATGAAATTATTATCAAGAACTATCGAATCATTCTGGCAAGAAGGAATCATATTACAACAGAAGTTATTATATACATCAAAATATGATTGTACATTCGGATATAATTCTGTAATGTCAGATACAATATCTGCTTGAGTATCCCCAGCAGAGAATTCTAAATCACTTGGTAATTTATTCCAATCTGGATTATTTTTTCTATATTCTAAATAACCATTAGGATTTGTAGATTGCATACCATAAAATTCACCAATATCTTCAATCAAAATCTTATCTGTAATTTCTTCTGAAACAATAAAATTTCTCAAAACTTTTTGGATTGTTGTGATATTTCCATCCGAATCTTTTTGCTCAATGATAACCGTAGCAGCACCACCAACTTGTCCATTGCGAGTTCCATCCATTTTAGCAAACCAATCTTCTAATGTTGTAGTTAATGTATTATTAATAGCATCTTTTACGGTACTGCTATCTGTAATGATATATGTTCCGCAAGGATACCAAATATAGTCACCTTTTCTAAAACTGAAAATTCCAATTTCAAAAACGAAGTTTAGTCTAATATATAAATTGAGCCAATCTTCAACTTTTTTGATATCATATACTGACACCGTAATCTTTCTCCTTATATTATCATCAGATGATACCGTATAAGTATCTGGAACGATATTATTTGCAGTATTCAGCACATTTCCTAAATTATCTTGTATAGTAAATCTATATTGAACGTCTAATTGTGGTTGTAATAATATCTGTTTGTCTAGTTCAGTGATAGGGTATATCATCAATACCACCATTCCTTTCCAACATCAGATAATCCACAGTCATATAAAGTTTCTGCGTCATTAACGTTTCCAATTTCAACCCAATCAAAACCAATTTTTCTTAAATTATTATGTCCATCTGTGGTATCAGAAATATCACCAGAAACACTTATTAGCCAAATACGTCCATCATAAAATTTGAGAATCTTTGGTTTTCTATTAAAAAGCCAATCTTTTATGTTATTTCTATAATCAATTCCACCAGATATATCAATTTCAAGATTTTCTTGGTCAAATTTAATAAAGTCTCCTGCGATAGAACCTTGTTCATAGTTAGAAATACTATTGCTTGTAACACATGGATAACGACTATTATATAAAGAAAGAGTAGAAGAACTAGATGGTCTGGTAGAATCTAAATCATCCATGTTATATAATGTACCATATATATTATCTTTGTCACACACATACATTCCATTAAACTCTGAATGAATCGTTTCTGTTGTATAAGTATTTTCAATTCCATTACATACAGACACAACCATATACTCATAGTCTTTATTACTAGGTCGGAAAAAATCTTTTTTAGAAACTTTAAAATCTTCAATTTTTTCAATTTTTATGGCATAAAGTGGAATCCAATTAAAAGTTCCCACTTCTCTACATTTGATTAATACATAATCTGTATTACTAAGAGAAAAACCAGAATTACCAGCATTAACAGTTTTGTCATCAAATTTGGCATTTAATATAGTGTCATAATCCCATTCATCGTATACGTTTTCTACTTTTAAATCAGGATTTTTGCTAACAAATAACTGATCAAAAGTCCCATTCTCTATATATATTTTTTTTATATTTTTTGCCATGGTTGGAGATGGATCAAGTGTATATCTCGCTCCAAAAAATGTCGTACCTAAAAATAACATAAAATCCACCTCCTTTATTTAATTTCTATATATCCGTTGTCTTCATAATATGCTTTTAAGTTGTATAGGTTATTTTTTCGCTTTACTTCAAATACAATGATATAGTTATTAATATCATCAATAGTAACTTGAGATGAGATAACATTTGAATTTTCATCAATAATTTGATTAGAATTTTCATCAATTATCATTATATTTGGCAATTTAACATATCTATAATAAGAACCTATCACAGAATCTGCTCTCAATACACAATAATAATTCAAAGCAATTTTTTTTATTGATAATTCTACATTGCCAGATGAAGTCGTATTATATCCAAAGAATGTAGTATCTAACGGTATTTTTCGTGCTTTTATAAACATTGAAAAGTTATCTGAGAAATCAAATCCACTTATATAAGTTACTTTTTTATTATCAAGTATGACTTCACCATTTTTGAACTCTGGTTTTCCACCTTCTATAATGTAACCAACATCAATAATATTACAATCAACTTGAATATATCCTTCGCATTTATTATTTGAAAGTCGAAGTAGCATATTGTTAGGTTGCACTATATAATTCACATTAATTTCACATAATCCAGTATCAAAATCCATATTATGTAAAGATGTTCCTTTACATTGAACATAATATGTAGTAAGATTTTTTAATCCTAAAAATGTATATGAAGAATTATTCAAACTATAAAAATTGTTTGATTTGGTTACTATCTTTTTCTGTAAATCGTACAAATAGAATGCAAACTCTTTTACAGAATCGTTTTCTGCTTGTGTGTATGATAATGATAGATTAATAGAAGATTTATTTATTTTATCTGTAAAGTTTGAAAATGAAACGCTTGGTGTTGAGTAACAATAAAAAAGAACAGGTTGAGATAACTCACTAGAATTCCCATCAAAATCAAACACTTGAATTTGTGCGGTATATTGACCAGTTTTAATTGTATTTGCTGGTAAATCATAACATAATTTCATCCCGAGTTGTGTTTTGTCTAATATAGTTTTGAAAGTCTTATTATCTATAATAACGATTCTCTTTTTTTTAATCTGATTTCCATTATAAGAAAAATAGATATTATTATTTTTAGAAGGATCAAAAGTTGATATTAGAGATAGAGTTGGAGTTGGCAATATAGCCATTTTAAATCACCTCCTAATATTCCTTTAACCATTCATCATCTGTAGACTGACCAGAAGGCTCTGTTGAACTTATTTCGAATCCATGCCCAGAGGAAGATGATGATGGAGTAGCCCATGTTCCATCTGCTCTAAAAAATTTGTTTTGGTTTCCTTTTGTTGGAGCAGGTATATACCCAGCAATTCCATTTACTGAATCTGTTGCACCTTTAAATGGAGTCCATGTATTACTATCTACATTGTAGCTTGAGCACACCCAGTAAGTTCCATTATATGTAAAAACATGTGCTAAATTATTATAAAAAGCACCTGCCATAGCATAAGTTAAAGCACCTATAGTACCGTTTCGTGCATATGCTATAGTTTTAGCACCTGTGTTATTTACATTTAATGTAAGATTGCCACTAGAAGGATTGGCTGTAGTTGTATCTGTAAATTTTACAACAATTGTCGCACCAGGCTTAAGTACGAAATTTGCAAGTGTAGCAACTTTAGCAGCAACATTTCTCGCTGTCGAACATGTCGCAAGTGTGAGAGTAGACATCATTGTATTTAAATTTGTTTTATCGTTTGTTGTATAGTCATTAGTTGATAATCCTTTTCCAGAAACTATATCAACCTTTTTGTCAAATTTTTCATCTAGTTTATTCAATAAATGGTCTAGTCCATTTAGGCTTAAAATAGAATCTTGTGGCATTTATTCATCTCCTTTTATTAAATAATGCATCTATTTCTTCATTTGTAATATATGATATGTTTTCTTGTATATAGTTTGGAATAGAAGAAAACTCAATGTTAATTGTTTTTCCGTTTTTGTTTGCAATTAAAATTGTATCATCGGAAACAGATGTTTCTATATCATATGAATCTATTCGCTTTTGTGGTATTGGCATAATGTCTCCTTTCTCACAGTTTAGCGATAATCAACTTTCTCTGTTGATTTCCGTTTATATAATGAACTAAGCATTTGTCGCCAGATTTAAAATCAATATTTGTTCCATTTTTTACATTGTACTTGTATGAATCAATTATTACAGTATAAAAATTTTCATTTTGAGAGACTATAATTGCCTCTTTATCTGAATATAAATGGGCAATTTTCTTATCTACTATGCGAATAATCTCATCAACAAGTTTTTCAATTGTTTTATTGTTGTTTGGCATAAATCTCCTTTGCAAAATAAAAGAGCAGGTAGATTATTAGTCTACTTGCTCTTGTTCTGGTCACACTCAAAAATGCTTATTTCTAACCATTTTTCTCATATTTTTCATCAATAATACTGCTTTTAAGGCGATTCTGGTCACACTCATTAAATAACTTCATCGTCTGGGACTTTATACGATTTTCTATATGCCTTTTCAAAAGAATCCCAATCGTCAAACACTCTCATCAGTGCCATATCAGCAGAAATTAATTCTTTTAGTTTGATATATCCTTCTTCTTTTGTTAGTCTTTGATGAAGTTTATGCTTTCTATAATTTTTCCCTGTAACACTTTTAATAAGTGGATTTAATTCTTTTAACTTATCTACAACTGGCTTTGGAAGTCTGTTATAAACAAGAAAATTAGTTATTTTTCCAACATATGAGTTTCTATAATATCCATTATATTCCCAACCTTTAAGTCTATATATTTCTTTGTAAAAGTCATCATCAAACACTTTCGTCCATGGTAATAATTCTGCACTAATATATACAGAAAGCAACTGCTGTAATTCATCTGCTTGTCTATCTTTTTCATATCCTGTTGCTTCATCAATTAATGCCGTTATTCCGACCTTGGATAAAGCTCTTACCAAAATTCCACTTGCTTCTGCTAATGGTTTTTGAGAATCTGTTAATACCCCAGCATCTTTTGCTTGTAAATAAACTTCGCATATTAATGGTAAAATCTCAGCATTATATCCAGTATAAATCATGTTACCATTCTTGGAAACAAATTCAACCGACATATCCATTCCGTCAGGAAAAACATTGTTAATATAAGGTTCTAAATTTTTTGCATCAAGAAAACTTGGCATAGTTGACAATCTGCCATCATTAGATTTTCCTTTCCTTGAACGCCCAAAAGCAGAAAATACAGCAGATGATGTTAAGACTCTAGTTTTATCATCCAATACTACACAACCAAGATCATGTCCAGCAATATTTACAGTACCAGTATAAAGTCTTTTTGGTAAATTATTTTCCATAATATATAGTACCTCCGTCATTATTAATATTTCCATTATATACCAATAATTGACAAAACACTATATGTTTCATTATTACCGCACCCATATTTCAGAGTACGGTTATATTTTTATCTTTTTCTTCTGCTAAGTTTCTGGTCAACAATACCTGCAAGCTGCCTGTCAAGTTCTCTTGCGAACTGATCAACATTCGGTACTTCGTGTAAATGAATTTCTCCAATAGATACTCTATTATCTACACTTCTGTTATCATAGTTGACATTTTCAGCATTCTTGAATAAATCCCTACACATATTGTCAGACATAGTATTCATTGAATACATATAATCAGGATTATCCTTTATAAAGTTAGTAAGCATATTTTCATATTCGTAGTGAATAGGTTTAAGGATACTTCCGTCTTTACGTGTTATAACATCTGAATCTGACAACTGTTCAACATTACCTTGGTTCTTAAGAATTTCTTTAGTCTCATTCGCAGGAATTACTTTTTCGCCACCTTGGAAATTGTAAAACTGTTCGCCTTTTGCAAGGTCGATTTCACCATTGTTTCTAATAATAAGTTCAGGATTCTCTTCAGAAACAATATTCCATCCTTTTTTCGCATTATCCGTACCAGAAGCATAACGTTTGTATACGCCATTACCACCATAATTAACAATATTGCTTGACGCTTCACCTCTCGTCACATATCCCTTTTTCCACTTTACAACAAGATATTTTCCACCAACACTAATAACACCATCTCCACCAAGCATTCCAATCTTACTAGAAGCTTGCCCATTTGTATTAAAAGTACCAAGTGTTCTGTATATCCAATAATGTTGTACAGTATCTTTTTTGGGTTGTGATGGTTTGCTTACAGAACTAACATTTCCACTTGAACCAGAATAACCATTAGAACCACCAGAAGTCTGTGCTTTTGTTGCCTCTGCTGCTTTAACAGCATTTAATGCAGATATCTGAGCATTTGCAGATTGCCATGCCATATCAGAAATTGACTTTTGAATATCATTATACTGATTTCTGAAATCATTTAATGTTGACAGACGACCATTGAGGACATCGGATTCCCAACTCTGACCAAGTAACATTTTTGCGTACATGTCGTCCACACTGTTACTATATTCATCAGTAAGAGAAGACCACTGATCTTTAAGTTTATTATAGTAGTCAACTTTTTCTTCATATGACTTAATGAGTTCTTCATTGTCATTAATCTGAGATTGAATCTTAAGGTATTTGGTTTTAAAGTTTTCAATATCGGAAGTTCTGTTTAAAAGAATAAGTTTTTCGTATTCCTGTCCCCAAAGTTCGATAGCAAGTTGTTCGCTTACTGCTTTATCCCAAGCATCAGGAATTTCATTCCACTTTTCTTTATACTTATCCAAAATATCAATAGATTCTTGAATTTTATCTTGTTCTTTTTGAAGACTGTTAATTAATTCTTCATTTGTAATATCATCAAGGTCTTTCTGTGCATCACGAATAGCTTCATTATCAGTATCGTATATATATCCCTTGCCTTCTACATATAATTTACGAGTACGTTGCTGTTGTGCTTTCTGTAAGGCATAAAGTGCTTGCTCTTTTCTATATTGCAAGTCTAAAGCATCATTTTTATCATTTAAAGCATCTATTTGGTCTTGCAATAAATCCTTTTGCTCATTCAGTCTGCCTATTTCTTTATCATAAACATTCGATACAGCAGATAGGATTTTATCATAATTGTCTTTCTGGTCATTTAAGGCATCATTTTGATCATTGAGTACATCTATTTTTGCTTGCCAAGCATCAATTTCTTTCTGCAATCTTCTTGTAATAGCAGATAAAGCACGGTCATATGCATCTTTCTGTTTTTCCAGCATTGTCTTGGTATAATCATACCAATCTTTGTCGGAGATTTTACCAGAGTTATGCATGTCTGCAAGCATCTTAGAAACGGAATCACAGTATTCCTTATAGGACATTTTGCTTGCATCCAGTTTTTTATCATAATAATCCATCATATCATCACAATATGACTTATAATATGATTTCAGACCTTTGTAAACTTCTTCCTCATACTTCCGATACTCGTCAAGGTATTCCTTTTTCCCGGCAAAATATTTTTCATTTAATGCCTGTACGCCATCATAGTATTCTTTTTCTGTAATAGTTTCCATCTCAAGATTGTGCTTGAGAAGGTCATATTCAACTTGAAACTGTTCTTTAAGTTCGTCTTTGGATGATTTTGATGATGATCCTGATTTTGAAGTTTTCTTTGACACAGAAGCAAAATTACCAGCAGAGATAGCATTCTTAGTTGACTGTATCAGCTTTAGTTTAGTATCAAGACCTTTCATAACATTTTCAGTTGCTGTTTTATCTTTTGCTGATGCAGCAGAAATCTGAGCCGATAATTCCTGTGCCTGTGCTGCTGTCATAGCTGCCTGTGCAACACCTTCATATGAACCACTTAATTGAGCCAAACTATCCATAAGAGCAGCGTTACCGGTGATGTAATTTGTAGTTGACTGTGCTGCTTCGCCATTAGCAATAGCATTTAATTCTGTCATTGCCTGTGTAACGGCAGTAGCCTGTGCTTCATCAAGTTTTGCTTGTGCTAACTGTGCCATTGCGTCCGCATTAAGTGATAACTGTCCATTCTCTACTTGTAAACAAGCAAGATATTCATCGCTAAGAGAGAGTAGTGATTGAATCGTGTCGATAGATAACTGACCGCCATTAGAGTTATATTCCTCTACAGCAGAATTTAAGGTGTCATATGCTGACTGAATAGAGTCTATTGCCGAGTTGAGGTCGGAAAGTTGCTGTTTGAGAGTTTCTGCATCTGGAATTTCGAAGGAAGTCTGTGTTTCATGTTGAACATCACTATTGATGTTTCCTTGTACGATACCCAGTTCAACTAATAAATCAATTAACTTTTGTACTTCTTCAGAAGAATTATCAGTGCAAACTCCATATTCGATAGCCTTATCAATTAATTTATTAAAAGCTTCTTCGCCTTCTTGTACACCTTCTGTATTAACCATATCCAAAAGGTCTGTAGCGGAATACTGTTTTCCTATTTCTTCAGCTTCATCTTTGAGATTATCTGTATTTGCGTTAATAGCAATTTCAAATTTCCAATTTGCAAATTCTGCTTGTAATTCAGGATATAATGACTCAAAATATTTTTTGATGTTTTCATCAGATTCAGAAGCTGTTATTCCAGATGCAATAGCGTCCATAAATTCTTGCTTTGCTTTTTGAATTTTTTCCGCATCACCAGAATTTTCAGCTTCTTCTAACTCTGCTCTTTTTCTTAGAATAGTAGCATATTCATCTGAATACTCAGAATCATATTTTATCATTCCTTCAATGTATGTTTTGTAAGTTTCTTGATGTTTTTCTAATCCTTCATCAAATTGATTGATAACATCATTTATGCTATCTATTGCTTCACTTCTATATGCATCCCAATATTCAGAAGATATACCATTTTTCAAAAATGCATCCTTAGACAAATCTAAATAATCTTGCCGAATGGCTTCTAACTGTGATTTGACTTCTTCTGGTGTTCCAGTAATCTTAAAAGTGGCAAATTCTTTTTCAAGGTTATATTTAGACTGAATAGTTTTGTCTATTTCTTCCTGAATGGAACGAATTTCGTCAGTTATTGGTGCTTGATATTTATCTTGCGTTGTGCTATTTGCATTAGCCATATCAAAAAACGAAATCGTCTTTTTGGATTCCATATAATCTATAGCTTGATCAAGACCAGATTTGCCCCAAGGAAGAAGTTTTGTCCAAATAGTTTCATCGTCAGCTTTCGCAATCCAATCTCTATAAGACTTTTCGTTTAAGTTATCTAATGCATCAACTTGACCACCTATTGCCTCTGTAACTGATTTAATTGCGCTTTTTTCTGTTCCGAATTTTTTAATCAATTCATCTTGAATAGACATTAATTCTGAACGTTTCGTTTTTGTTTCTTCATATGATAAATTACCAGAATTCAATTCTTCATTTAACTCAGAAATTTTCTCCTTGTAGTCCTTAATTGATGATAATTCATCATTATATGCACTTGTAGCTTCTTTTGCTGTTTCTACAGCATTGCTTTGTGCTTGTGCTAATTCTGAAATTACTTTAGTAACTGCCGTAATCGCAAGCATAAAACCTACATTGGCAAAAACATTCATTGCAATTTCTAACGCCTTTGTTGAAGCAGTAGCGGTTTTCATTGCCGAAGAAACGTCTGAAATATTTTTCTTGCCAGTAATTAAATCATTTCCCATTTTTTTTGCAGCAATACTACATCCTGTCATATTTTCATTCCAAGCTTTTGTAATACGCTGGCTCTTTGTTAAACCATCATTGGTTACCTTTATTGCAGAATTAAATTTTTGTAATGATTTCCAATCTGATTCTGAAATAGAAGTAGAGAATAAACTTTTCGTTATACCTAGTCCATTAGAATAATCTTTTTTAATATCATTAAAAGATTTTCCTAATAATCCCATTTTCTTTGTTAAATTAGTAGCATCTGCGTCTATTGTTTTAAATATCATACTATTTGATTGGCAAGGTATTGTTTGAGGATACCCATTCAAGTATTTGTTTGAGGAATACTTGTGTCATTGTTTGTTTTGTTGCTATTTATTTTTAACAAAAATAATGTTATAATTAAGATGATTTTTAAAATATGTAGGGAGATTATTTATGAATAGAAAAACAAAAATATTTATAATTACATTTTTTTCAATTATTTTAATCCCAGTTATTGTTATATCTATTATTTTAGGATATAACGATAAGAAATTAAACGATAAAATCAATAAAAGTAAATCTACAAGGATGTTAATACTTAACAATATTGATAACTCAATTACTTTTGAAGAGTTGTGTAATATTGAATCTTCAAAAGAATATAAAATAGAAGATGTTGAATTAAGATATGAAAATGAAAAAGATAAAAAAGATTTTACAGTCACATATACTAATACATCATTTTATGGCAGTTTTTGTACCAAAGAATATTTTTTTGTTGATGAAAAACTAAAGAGATGTATCTATACCATAGATTCATCACAGTGGATGCCTAAAAACATATATGAAGAAATTGTTAATATTAATGGTGAGCCTGATATTCATAACTCCGATGATAAAAGTTTTTATTTAGAGGTTTATACATGGTATGGTAAAAATGGCAGTATAATTTTAAATAAATTAAATAACAACACCATAGAAATAATTTTTGAATTAAATTAAATCAGTTTAATCACTTCCTTTCTAAGATTATATGTATATTTTCATACACACAGAAAAGACCTGTAATAATCAACAGGTCTTTTTTCTATGTACGAAAACTATTTATGTATTATTTTTCTTTAAATTTCTTATTAACCGCTTTGTCTAATATACTATCATATAAAACAATGTTTGCATCACAGATGTCATCATATCGACTCACATTTTGATGTTTAAAATGTGCAATCACAACGGTTTTACCTATATTATGTAATGTCTCCACAACTTTTATATAATCAGTATCACCAGAAACTAAAACAGCTATATCATAAGCATTTTGAAAACCTTTTGCAACCATATGCGTTGCAAGATTTATGTCGGTTTCTTTTTCTTCTGTGAAATATGTTTTTGGATTATTTATATCCAATGTTATATCATCATAAGTTCGAAGTTCTTGTCTACCTTCAATGATTTCAAGATATGGTGTTTTCTTTAATTTCGTAAGCCAATCATAGTATATAGAATAGCTTTCTATTTTCATTAACTCTTCACACGGTTTATATGCAAAAAGATATGTTTTTAAAACTTCTGATTGGAAAGGAATTTTTTCATTTATAGCTTTACCTAATGCCCAGTAATTAATTGGTTTAAATGTCTTACCACGATAATGTTCTTTGAGATTAATATTAAAATTTTGATAATCAATAAAAACCATAACTCTGTGCATAAATATTTCTCCTTTGAATAATAAATAAGGGAGTTGTAACAACTCCCTTCCTGCCATTTGACAGACTATATATGTTCGTCCATATAGGACTACCAAAATTTATTTATGCATTTATTATACATCAAAGATAATAATAATGCAATATAGAACGTATGTTTACGCTCCGCTAATCTATTTTATCATATATATCTTAATTTGTATATATGAAAAATATTCCAAAATAATTTATCCAATTTCCTTTATAGCATCTTTAAAGAACTGCAATCGTCCATTTACCATATCACTATTAGATGTACCATTAGAGCAGTATTGCAAATAATCCAAGTTCGTATCATATGATGCTAAAAATTCGTTCAACCATTCCATATATTTAGAAGTAGATTTAGAATCTCTAACCATACGGTACATTCCATAAATGCACATCGGAATTGTACTTGCTTTTATTTTTACATCTTCTGGAAGTTCTTCATTCAACTTATCTAATGCTTTGCGCAGATTTTCAATTTTCTTTTCTGCAAATTGTTTTTCATTTGGATCTGCAATCTTATCATTATAATACATAATAAATTTATTCATATCTACATCTCTAAATGAAGTAAAATTGTTTTTATCTGTCTTTTCTGTAAGCATTAAACATTGAATTACAATATCTCTGTCAAGGTTCTTTTTAAACTGAGCAGGAGATAAAACTTTTTCAAAGAATGGATGATCAGCAATAGAGTAAATAATTTCTCTAACTTCATTGCTTTCAATAGTGCTTCTTTTCTGTCCGTTTGAAAGTTGGTGTCCCATATTTATTCTTTCAAAAATATCAACAATTTCTTCTTCGGTTGCATCTGTCATTGTTATAATAGAAATATCTCTGTCATTAAATCTTGACTGAACAGCTTCGTCAAGCTTAGAAAATTTCTTTCCTGCGATTTCGTATTCAGTCCCATCAATTGTTAATGGTTTTAAATTCTTTGATAATTTAAATTCGTCATTAGCAAAGGCTGCGATTGTAGTAAAACGTTGCTTAAAATCAACTACATCAATCTCTTTTGTGTCACTGTGTTTATTCACAAGTGCAGGGTAGATAGGGTAGTTTCTTAACAAAGTATCAATAAACAATGACTTCTCTTTTGGTTTCCAAATACCAGCTCTACGTTGAATTGGTAAGTCAAAATTATATTTTCCCTTATTGATTTCACCTACCAACGATCTTAAACTTTTCGGACTTGTTTTTATATCTTCCATCCAGTTTGCCTCCTTCAAAAAATGCAAAAATTTTTATATTTTCACAATAGCATAATTGTAAAATTTTGTAAATAGAATTATTCAAAATTTGAATATTTTTCTTTCTGCATTATTCGACAAACTTACGTTCTGGATTGTAAAATTATGGCAATTTGATACAATAAATTTGTACATACACGACCAATTTTATGTACTACCCCAATGTTACAATATAGGGAGTCTTTGATTTTCGATAATCTCAAAGACATTAGCACTACAAGAACAGCAACTTGTGGTGCTATTTTATTATTCTCTATTTTACTCGATTGAAATCAAGATTTCTTGGTTTTGTTCCATCTTATCTACCTCTAGGAACTGAGAGTTCAAACTGATTTACACGAGATATGAGATAAGTTCATATCATTTAACATGTCGTGCCATGAGTACGGAATGCATATTATAGTAGCATCATTTCATATAACTACTACCAACGGTTGTCACTCTCTGAGGGCTTACCATTTTAAAGGTCTATCCCTGCGAACCAACTGAATTCATGAATTTTTACTGTACCTATTTAGTTTCCTTATAATAGGGTAGTACCATGAGTTTTACAGCCTTCCTCGCATATTGCGTCTTCGTTTATCGTATGTATAGCATACTTATCATAGTCCAAACTAACGTATCCGTTAGAAACCCTATGATGTCGGTACGTTCAAAACAATAACAATGATTTGATTAATACGCCACTAACGTATCAATGCCGACATTTTTAAAAGATAATGCTGCCGCAACTCCTGTGAGAATAGTTGGTAACAATCCAACTGTATCTACAAAATCAGTAGCACCTTTAAGAAGTGTGGATAATAAATCAATTCCATTCTTGATAGTTTCGGAGTCGATTACTTTAAACCAGAACTCCTGGGCACGATTTTCTAATTGTGCCATTTTACCATCAATACTATCAAGATAAGAGTTTAATTCTTTTTCTGCTGATCCCTCTGAATTTTGAGCATCTTCATACACAGAACGAAGCATATCTCCATTCTGAAGAATACTTGCGGCAATGTTGGCTCTATTTTTCCCTGCGATAGTCTCCAATAAAAGATTAAGATTATTTGTCCCTAATTCTTTATCTTTTTTTACAATATTGTCATATAAATCTGCGAGTCCTTGCATAATTTCATATGTACTTTTATAATTTCCATTAGAATCAAGAATATCAAAACCTTTCCCATCTGACGATGCAGCTTTGGTTGCATCCATGATTGTATCTCTAAGTTTAGAAACGGTAGTAATCATTCCATCTGTTTCTTCGCCTAAATCTGAAAGCTCCTGTTTAGCTTCCTCTGTACCAACCAATCTAAGAGAAATTGTCCTTAAACCTGCCCCCACCTTAGATGGATCTTGAGTTATAGCATTGCCAGCCGTAGTCAACGAAACAGCTTCATTAAGATCGTTGTTCGCAGTTACCAATGCACTTGCGGAATCTTTAAGAGCAGTTGCTAAACCATCTGTCGAGATACTATAATTATTGCCAATATTATTGAGAACATCAATTATATCCATCTTATCAAGATCTTTATACGCCTGGCTCATTGATACAAGAGACTCCGTTGCTTCGTCTATTCCTTCAAACTCTGATACATTTAAAAGAACATTGGCATCCTTTGCACTTTCCGCAGCTTGATTCATTGATTCTCCGAGACGCATCCAATCTGCTGTGGAATTTTGTATCTGTTTTGCAGTTGTACCAACCGCATCTGCCGTATCAAAAGTAGTAGCTTGATAATCTTTCAAGTTTTGAACAGTCTCATCAGATACTTTTCGCATTTCTGTGAGAGCAGTATTAAGTTCTCTTACAACATTAAAACCTTCTTTACCCAGATTAATAACATCATAAACACCAACCATCCCTGCCATCTGTGCAGCAATCTGATGGAATCCGCTATTCTTTAAAGTGTCCCACAATGTTTTACCAGCACGACCAGCTTCAACTTCAGCATTATAAATCTTTAAGATTTCACCATGAATCTTATCTAGACTCATACTAGGATTACCGCTTTCAATTTCCGCATAGTAAGCTCTTATTTTAGCTTTAGCCTCAGAAGACATCTTACTATTCTCATTGAGAAGTTTATGAATCTTGTCTAATTCTTTCTGACCTGATACAAAGTTATAGCCCTTTTCAGAAGCTGACATATTAGTGACGGTAGCGATAGTATCTTTAATTTTCTTTTCATACTCATCCAACTTGGAAATATCTTCACTTGTCACCAAACTAGCATCTTTGCCCTTTAATTCATTAAGCAGAGTTCCATACTCATTAACGGCATTCTTAACAGCCTGTACATTTTTTAAATATGTATCACTTGTCCAGCCACCATCATTAAATCTGTCAATAGTGGCTTGATATTTATCAACCTTACCATTATAAGAATCCAAATGCTTATCATATTTATTAAGATTTACATTAGCATTCTGTTCTTTAGCCTGTGTATTTTTCTTAACTTTCTGAGTGTTCTGTTCTAATACATTATTCTCTTCTTTGATGGAATTAGTAGCAGACTCTACAGAAGCAGAAACATCTTTATCAGGAAATGCGTCTTTCGTTTGGTCTTGAGAAGCAGTAGAAGACACCTCTTTAACAGCCTGAGTTGTTTTCTCAGCTTGTTTCTGAGTTTCTTTTAATTCAGATTGAAGCTTTTCTTGAGATTGAACTATATTATCGACTGAAGAATTATTGGAATCTAAATTCATTTTTTCATCCAACTTATCTAAATCTGTATAGAGATCATTTATCTCATTTTGAATTTTTTCTTTTTCCTCAACAAATTTTGACGCTATAGAAAAATTATTATCTTCATATCCAAAAAATGATTCAGCCCCACCAATACGTGATAAGCCTCTTGTTGTATATTCATCAAGTGCCTTTTGATCATTTGCCTTAATTAAATCATCGTACTCTTCAAGACTATATTTTACTTCAGATAACCATTCGTTTCTGTCTTGTATAAGTTTGTCAACATCAAAGATATTATTAGTACCAGTTAATTGTTTAATTCTTTTATCTGCTTCACGGATTTCTTCCTCTGTAGGTAATTGGTCTGCAAAATACCTATCATTATCATGGAAGTCTTCATGAACAGTCAATTTCTCTTGTAACTGTTGAAGCTCTCTGATAATATTCTCTCTTTTTTCAATTTCAGCATTCAACTCTGATTCAGATTTGATTTGCTGTTTAACAGTAGAATCAGAAGCCAAAGAAATATTCGATTCTTGTGAAGTAGAAGAGAGGTTGGATTTCATTTCTGTAAGTTCACTGTTAAGTTCTTTTACAGATTCCTTTGTCTTTTCAACATCATCTCGTACATTTTCAAAACCATTCGATTCAATAGAAGAAATTCTATCTTTTACATCACCAAGTTCGGTTTTTACCTCTTGAATATCAGATTTTAACTCTTCAATTTGAGAATTATTTGAATTAGAAGTATTAGAAACTGTTTCCTTTTGAACTTCTGCTAATTTCTGTTCAGCTTCAGTAGTAGCAATAGCTTGTGTCTCTTCTTGTTTTAATGATTCAATATATTTTTTATTTTCGGCAGTAGCGTCTTCTTTCGCAAAGTCAAGATACATATTTGCAAGATCTTTATCTGAATTGATATCTTCGCTTGAATAGCCAAATAATTCTGCATCTTTTGCTCTGCTTTCTGCAACTTCTAGCATCCTAACATATTCTTCAATGTTTTTTGTGATTTCAGGTGTAATTGGCGCATCGCCTAAATTAGCCTTCACTTGAGAATAAGCAGAATTAAATTTCAAAAGCCGATTCTCTAGTAATGTAATTTCTGCAATTAAGTTACTTTCATCGGCATTACCATACTTTTGAAAATTTTCAAACTCTTTAATTCTATTTTCAACGATTCTCTCTTTGCTAAAAATTGAATCATTTACATCAAAATCGACAGTAACTTTTTCTAATTTGCTTTGTGCAACACCTTTTCGCAATGCTTCTTCATAGGCTTTGTAATACGCATAACCAGCCTTTGCACCTGCATTGGTAGCCATTGCTTCTTCATTACCATAATATTCTTTAAAAGCATCTGCATATTTTTTTAATTGGTTATAAGCTTCTGTCTTGTTTTTGGTATTAAATGATAAGTCAATTCCTTTTGATAAACTAATAATCTCATTAATCTTATTCTCTAATTTATCAAATGTCTGTAGCTGTTCTTTTAATCCAGAATTACCAAACTCGAATGTGAACTTATCTAATTTAAGTTTCTGTAATTCCTTTATTTTATCAATTACTTTATCATCTTTTGCATCTAATTGAATTGTGATTTTCTGCTTACCAGCTTTATCACTAATTCCCTCAAATACACCATTTGTTTCTTTTTCAAATTGTTCAAGACTCGCTCTGTAGTCAAAACCAATCTTGATAATATCTGAATTAGCCATTCATTCACATCCTTTCTAAACCATACAACGTTTTCTATATTCATCTTTTAATCGTTCATGATACTTATGCATTTCTCTATACACACTGAAACTAGCAGGAATGTTGTACCAACCATGATAAGTACCTTTCGGATTGTAAATAAATTCCGACATAAGATCTGAAGGTGTAATTTGGTCATAGTTATCAAACATTCTTTCAGGTGTTACTTCAACGCCACCATAAAAAATAGTACCGTGGCTATTTTTATAAAATTTGTTATAAGACCTGTATAAGTTGTGTGTTCTTACATACTGTTGTGGTGTGTAATCGCTATAATATAAAGCAATAAACGACACATAACCATCTGTTAATCTCTGTTGAGCTTCATGCGCCAATTCGGAAGCTTTTTTTTGAGCCTGTTTTTCCAAATATTTAATAGTGTCTTTATTTAGTCCCAATCTAGTCACCTCCAAAATTTTCACTATAATTTCACTATTTTTACACTAAAATAGGAGAGCAGTATAACCACTCTCCATAAGAAAAAGCACTATGCGCTGTGACACGTATAGAGCCTGTTTATTTCACAAGAAATTTGAATTTACTTAGACTTCTTTAAATCCACCATTCTTAGCAAACTCAATAACCTTATCTAAATCTTCTTTTGGAATCTCATCGAGCTTCTTACTTACAACGTCCATAAGTGGTGTGAGAGTAGCTTCACCAAGAGCCTTGAATCTATCTACCTGTTCTGTAATAAAGCTGTGAATCTCATAACGATTAGTAAACACATCATTTCTCTTAATAGATAGTAAATGATTAAACTCTGCAATTTCTTCAATCGGAATCAATGGCGCAGTATTATCATCACCCATAAGTAAAATTGTAAACAATCCAGATTTCTTCAGTTCATCATATTCCTCATAAAATCCATCTGTTTCAACCGTAAGATTTGTATAGTTTTCAATTAAAATTCTTGTCTTTAAAAGATATTCAGCAGAAGAGTTTACCTTTACGTTTCCCGTCTCTTTATCAATCATAGTCGCCTTCAGTAAATTACTGATAAGAGCATCTTTTTTGACAAATGATACATAAGGTGTAATTTCAAGGTTATCTTTAATATACTGTTTCTTCAATGTATCATTAGCACGATTATTGTATTCCTTACAAAATGTTTTAATTGTAATTTTCTTCATATTCCTTTTTTCTCCTTTACAAATGTGACTCGTTGACAAACTTCTGAATGTCATATGTATATCTAGTTCGTTTCTTTCTGCTATTTATTTGAATAGCATTATTATTTTTCAAGTCGTTAATATTGAACGACTTCTTATTTATATTCTCCATCATCTTTACGAAGTCACAGACTTCTATAAAGAATGTGTCGTTGTTTTCATTCCTAAAATTACAAATAAATCCTGCAACAAGATTATGTTCACTTGCTTCTTGCAGAGATTTAATCTGATTATCTCTAATCATTGATAATGGTAGACTTGTTGATTTAGTTGATTTTAATTCAAGTAAATACAACGTCCTTGAATCATCATCAAATAGAAGATAATCACAAATATTACTACTAGCAAATCTAGTATTATTTCCATTCCCAAACGATGCTGCATTATCCCTGAAACGATAAATCCAACACGTATTTGGGACAGAATCTTTAATCGACTGTTCAAAAATCTTTCCTGGATTCTGTACTATTTCCTTTCACTCCTTTACATAACAAAAGAGCAGCTTCCGAAGAAACCGCTCTTTCATATTTCTTATATTTAATTGTGGTATGTATTGGTTTTAGTTATTAAGTATCATAGAATAAAGTTCCCATTTGGCGTTTGGATATTTGCTGATATTTTCACAGACAAGTTTATGGACATCATTCATATTCCCTAAATTCTTGTCAATATGAATTACTTTTCCACCTGTTATTTCGATTTCTTCACAAATTACATTGTAATACATTCCCATAGGCATACATCTCCTTTATCTCTTTATACAAAATAATTCATATAAGTCTACATGTAACGCAAGAGATAAAGCGACTGCATGAGATAATAAAATATCAGAAGTATATCCATTTTCTAAATTAGAAATAGCAGTAGAAGATAGTCCGCATCTCTTGGACAATTCTGATATTGATATATTCTGTTTATACCTATATTCACCAACTTTATTCTTCATGTAATGTAGTATGCTTAGAATTATTTTGTATATTCATATAATACATAAGAAAATATTAACCAGAATTGGTAATTTTTGTGATATAATTAAAAGAATGTTGCTAAAAATTGCCGTTTCTTAAACGTTCTTGATATTTCTCAGAAATGAACTTTATGCTTTCTTCTGCTTGACCGTTTTCCATATTATGATCACTTAAAAGCTTTTCATATTTTTTGTATGTTTTGAATACATTATTAAAAGCTTCTTTATTCTGCTTTTGACCATTGGAAAGAGAAGAACAAAAATCTAAAATGTATTTTCGTTTTCTCTCTAAATTATTATCTAATAATTCAGATTCAATATTTTCAATACCTTTAGACATTTTAGTAATCTCTTTGTATTGCCAATTATCATGTTTTTCTAAAGTGGTTATTCTGTCTTCAATAGTTAATTTGTCTTCTTCATATCCAAATTTAATTCGTAGAGATTTTTTGACTTTTGTAAGGAGAAATATAACTTTATCAACACCAAGAATGATTATAAAAACCCCCATGATAATAGATGG
>ERZ824575.1590-NODE-1590-length-20752-cov-8.785138_pt1 | contig 20752 bp, 19 predicted proteins | sample MGYA00519470_ERZ824575 | MGnify/ENA primary metagenome ERZ824575 (study PRJEB31778, sample SAMEA3449170) | human gut metagenome | biome: human gut; feature: human-associated habitat; material: faeces | place: United Kingdom | collected 2010/2012 ...
CGGATATTCTGGAAAGCGATCCCCGGCACTTGCCGTTGAGCTGTGCGGATATGATTGCCGACTATGATGCAGCCTCACAAGAGGCGTTTGTGGAGATGTGCCGTATTGAAGGGTATCGGCTGAACAAGGCCACCCTGAACCACATCACGCAGAAATGTCCGCCGCCCACAGCGGATAAGCAGGCCATCTACGCCGCTTGGCGGGAAGCCCGCGCCGCCGCAGATAAGAAGCATTCCGCACCATCCAAGAAGATAACTTTTGACCGCAGAAAGTTTGCACCGTATTTAGAGCAGATCGGCAGCGAGGCGGAGTTGGAGGAGATGTTTTTGGAGTTTCTAAAGGAAGCTGCACATAAACGTGCAACTCCCACCGGATAAAAGCGGCTCTGACAACCTGGGTGGTAGCACCCAAGTTGCCATCAGCATCTTTGATAGTCTGAAAGAAAACAACCACAAATCCAGGCTTCAGAACTTTGCTGCTAGGCACATATATCCGAAAGAACTGGCTGTGTGAGGAACAACCTGCATAGCGGCACAGTGAAAAAACATCTACCGCAGTGCCCTTGACTACCACCAACAGGAATGATATAATTTCATCGGAATTAAAAGCGTAATTCTGAATATAATATATCAAGGAGGTGGTCAGAATGCGCGCGACTTATGTTGATTTTACTTGTGATATTCTCAAAAAAGAGACTGTCGGCACACCTATTTATACGAATCGTGTTGCGCAGCAGCTTGGAACAGCCTATCAGCTTGATAATAAGGAAGCCGCTGCTGCTACCGCTGTTGCATTCAAACGCATTATGGATGGAGCGGTTCTTCCTGAGCTGAGATGCTACCAAAAGGGCATCTATTACCGGACATCCGTGACGCCGTTTGGGGAAGTCGGGATCAATAAAGAGAAGCTCATCGCAGACAAATATCTTCTGCCCAATATCGGTTATGAAACCGGCTTCACCGTCATGCATCAGTTGGGGCTTACCTCTCAAATGCCGCGACAGCGTATTCTTGCCACGAATGTGGCGAAAGAATGCGCAAGAGCAGATAGGAAACTCGGTGTGATGATCCGTCCTCCCAAGACTACCGTGACTGCGGAGAACAAATCCTATCTGCAGGTGTTGGATGTTCTTGAACTTCTGGACAAAGCCCCGGTAGACGATGCCCATCCTTATGAGATCATCGCACGCCATATTAAAGGAAAAAGGCTTGAGTACGGAACCCTGCTGGCTTTCGCAAATGACTTTTACAACAAAACGACTGTGCTTCATCTGGCAAGCACGGCAAGTGCAGGAGAGATGATATGAAACTACATTTGGACAGGGACGCATTTGGCGTTCTTCTGGAGGACATTCATTCAAGAACAGGCTACCGTACCGATGTGCTGGAGAAGGACTATTATGTCGTTCTGATTTTGAGTGAACTGGCCGAAATGCAAAAGGACGGTTTACCGGCCTACTTCAAGGGCGGCACAGCGCTGTACAAAGCATTAAAGACAACCAACCGCTTTTCAGAAGATATCGACCTTTCGGTTGATACCAGAAACTGTAGCCGAAGCCAAAGCGTCAAGCGGCTGGAACGGGCGACTAAAAAGTATGTGTCACTCCCGAGAGATCCTGAGCAAGGACGCACTAATCGCTCGGAGGTTATTTCCGTATATACCTACGACCCTGCAACGGCCTATGACAGCAATGACGCACTGCAGCGCTTCGGTAAGCTGAAAATCGAAGCGACATCCTTCACAATCAGTGAGCCGGTCGATACCTTAGAGGTGTCCGCTATGCTCTATGATTTGGCCACCGAGGAGCAGCGGCGAATACTGGAAACAGTTTATGAAGTAAGTCCCTTTAACATCCAGACGATCACCATGGAGCGTATCTTCGTCGATAAGCTGTTTGCGGCGGAAGCCTATGTTAGAAAGTCCTCTGTTGAGCATCGTGCCTTTGAGGCAGCCAAGCACATATATGATTTGGCTGTATTGTCGCACAATCCCAAAATCGAGCTCTTGATGGCGGATCCTGCTCAAATGGAGCATCTGCTGGATATACGACTGGAGGAAGAAGCTGGCCGCTTGGATGGTATTCCCGGTGTAGCCCCCTCGGAATTTACATTCTTCCGCTCTGCCAAAGGCAACGCAGATGTGCAGAGGGCATATGAAACGATGCAAAACCAGTATGTTCTCCGGGAGCATGACAGGATTACATTCGGCCATGCAACGCAGGAACTTCTGCTGATTGAGCAAAACCTGCTAAGAAACCCTGCATGGACTGAAAGAACGGTATCCCCTCAGAAAGCAATGAAGGACAAGCAATGAGCAGGAATTCTAAGTGTATTTCCAATTTTTCCAAGAGAATTGAAAGTACACTTTCAATTCTCGCCTGCAATGGGCTTTTGATAGCTTTCGCCAGTCATTCCACACATTAAATATCAATTATTATAAAAGGCTCGATACCGCAGGTATCGGGCCTTCTCTATTACACACCAAGGAGGATCAACATGCACGCACAACGAATGCCGCCGCATATTACCACGCCCTTTGATGATTCCGCCGTCATGCGGCTGCGGCGGATGGGGATGCTCACGCCGGATGGTACGCCGGATGAACACATTATCCAGCCGCTGGCCTATGTCAGCGCCGGTCTCTATTACGACCAGCTCTGTGATTCCGTAGAGAGCCACGAGAGTGCGGCTGGCGTCTGCCAGCACATTATCTGCGAGGAAGTAGAAAACCGGCCCCGCCAAGCACTGCTGGCACTATCCATGTCCTATGACGCCATGCGCCGCGGTCTGCCTGACCCCATCTGGTGGCTGTCAGGCAGCAAGGACATCCTCCCCATTTTCATGCGTGCCTTCGCCGCACATTTATCAGATATTCTGCAAGAAAACGAACCATCTGCCACTATGGAGGAAACTGAATGAACATGAAAACCGCATACAAGGTCTATCTCTTTTGCTGTGTCCTGTTTTTGACAGGGCTTTTTTTATTGGTTCCCGTCTACGCCGTGGAGGATATGTGGACAGCGGCCAGCCGGATCATCAAGGACATCTATACTCACATCGCCTCGGTCAGCACAGTGCTGGCAGGTCTTATGACCGCCATCGCCGTGATCGGTGCGAAGATGTCCAACACCCAGCAGAAGTCGGATCAGGCATGGGACTGGCTGAAACGTATCTGGCTGGCGTGGGCCATTATCAACGGCATCGGCGCATTTATCGCCTATGTTGTCCCGCTGTTTCAGGGACTTGCCACACTGGAGCCGTGAAATATCACATTCCACAAATGGGAGGGGTGACCGACTATGCTTGAGCTGCTCTTTCGGGGCTTTTTTGAATGGATATACGGGCTGATATTAGAGTGTTGGGAATACTTTTCCTCGGTGCTCTTTGACCTGATGAGCCTCGACTTTGCCTATCTGGAAACATACATGCCCATCATCACGACCATCCGGCAGATCATGCTGGGCGTAGGCTGGGCGCTGCTGCTGGGCAACCTGGTATTTCAGGCCACCCGCAGCATGATGGCCGGTGTAGGCTTCGAGGCCGACGACCCCAAGCTGCTGTTCACCCGCACCTTTGTCTTTTCTTTCCTACTGGTAGCCAGTCCGCAAATCTGCGACATCTGCCTGAATATGACCTCGGTTATCATCGACATGGTGCAGATGCCGGACGCCGCGGCCATCAAACTGCCGGATGAAGGATTTTTCGTTGATCTGACCGCTTCGTGGCTGCTGGTCATCGTTTTCGGTCTCATCGTCATGTTTCAGACCTGTAAACTGTTTTTTGAGATGGCGGAGAGGTATTTCATTCTGGCGGTGCTGACCATTACGGCACCGCTGGCCTTCGGCGTAGGCGGCAGCCGCAGCACCTCGGATATTTTTTCCAGTTGGTGCCGGATGTACGGCTCCATGTGTCTGCTGATGGTGATGAATGTGGTGTTCGTCAAAATGCTGCTGTCGATTCTGTCCTTCCACCCCAGTGGGATAGCGGTATTACCATGGATCGTGATGGTGCTTACCGTAGTCAAGGTAGCCAAGAAAAGCGATGCCATCATCACGCGGATCGGGTTGAATCCTGCCATCACCGGTGACTCTCTGGGGCGTTCCTTCCCCGGTGTGCTGACCTATACGGTGGCGCGAACGATGGCCTCCCGTGTTGTGCAGACCGCAGGCAAGAACACTACCGCAGGAAAAACCGGCGCACAGACGCAGACCAAGCCCGGCAGCAAGCCCGCCAGCGGCGGGCGCTATTATGGCGGCGTCAACACAGTCAACACCTTTGCCGACAGCAGACGTTCCGAGCAGCAGTCCGGCAGCTCGCCGCGCCAGACTGAGCCGCGGGCATCCGGTACGGAACCGGCCGCGCAGTCGGCGTCCGCAGCGGCAGACTGCAGCTTTGTCATGCCCGGTACACGCCGTCCTGTAAGCCACGTTCCCGGTGAGCAGAAGATCGCGCCCTCCGATACAGCAGGAAAAGCAGACCATACCGTCAGCCGCAGCAGCCATGTGCAGGCAGGTGCGCAGCAGCATACCGCTTCTGCTGCCCAGCAGCATACGGCGACCTCTGCTTTTGAGAGCCGATACAGCAGGAATACCGGCCCCGCCCGCTCCACTGTGGCGGGAAAAACCGCGCGTCCGGCTCCCGCGTCTGCCAATGCTCCGACCAAGGCACCACGCTCCAGCACGATACCGCAGGAACGGAGTACTGTCCCCGCTGCTGTGCCCACCGGACAACGCAGCGGGGTTCGTCCCGATACCGCAGGAATGAGCCACAGCACCCGCAGGCCGACCATCAGCCCCACGAAGAATACCCAAGGTGCGCCCAAGCAGACGCCGCATATCCCCACGCCGGTGAAAAAGCCTACCGTATCGGGCCGTTCTGTCCCGAAGGACGCCAAGAGCAGCAAGCGCAGCGGTAAGAAGGATGACGGCCATGGAGGATAACCAGCGCCAGCACAGCGGTATCGACACAGTAAAGCGCATTGTCAGTGCCGCGAGGATCGCCAAGGCAGCCGCAGCGGGCGGTGTCCACGGCGCCGCCGTGGCGGCGGCAAAGGAGGCCGCGCCGTTTCTCGCCAAGCTGGCAATCTGGGTACTGGTGGCATTGATCGCGCTGCCTATGCTGATTTTCGCCTATCTCCCCAATATCTTCTTTGGCTTTTCCTCCTCCGGGACGGCATCCGTTGCCCGCATGACAGGGCAAGCCATGACGTTGGGCGGGTTCTATATGGATCTGGAGGACTTTGAGAATACGCAGATCGACGCCATCGTGACAAGCCTTATCCAGCAATATGAAGAGGAGGGCATAGAGATCGATGGGGTGGAGATCAACAGCGACTTTGATGAGGATGACCTGCGCCGATTCATTGCTATCAGTTCTGTGGCCTATCAACAGGACTTAGAGGTAATGACCACGGAGGCCGTGCTGTCACTGGCGACCTCACGGCTCCGCTATGAGCCGACGCTGAACATCTTCGAGTTCGGCGGCCTGCTCAAGCGGACACTGGTCATCAAAATCGACCACCTTGACCCGGAGGCATTTATGGATCAGCTCTCCTTTGAGGAAGATGCCCGCACATGGGCGGGTGCGCTGTATGAGGTGTTGACCGAGAGTGACGCACTTGAGGAATACGCGGAATATTACGCGCCATACCGACCCAATTACAGCGGCGACACCGGTTATACCGGAGACTATAAGCATGGCGGCAGCTACGGCGACACCATTGACACGTCCGGTTTTGTCAGCCCCTCTACCAAGAACAATGTAGACCTTGCCGCCTACGCCATGCAGGCGTGGGAGAACAACTGGGGCTATTGCTGGGGCACCTATGGCAACGTCCTGACGGAAGCCCTGTTCAACTACAAGCTCCAGCAGTACCCGGAGGGCGTCGGCAAATATGAGGACTTTATCCGCGCCAACTGGCTGGGCCGCCGCACGGCGGACTGCATCGGACTCATCAAAGGCTATGGTTGGCTTGATGCTGCCAGCGGCTCCATCAACTACGGCACAAACGGGATGCCCGATGTCGGCGCTGACCAGATGTATGCCAACGCTCAGAAAGCCGGTATGGCGGGAACGATGGATACCATGCCGGAGCTTGTGGGCATCGCACTTTGGAAGCAGGGCCACATCGGCGTCTATGTAGGCAACGGCTACGCGGTGGAGGCCATGGGCACCAAGTACGGCGTGGTACGGACGGAGGTCGCGGGCCGCGGCTGGCAGGGCTGGTGCCACATCCCCTACATCGAATACAGGGAGGCCGGATAATGTACGTTCCCACCCGTCTGCGCGTTCTGCGCATCAAATACAAGATCACACTGAAAGCTCTTGCCGGGCGCATGAACATCAGCAACCAGCATCTCAGCCGCATGGAACTGGCGGATATTCCGCCCACCGAGTACCACGAGCATCTGCTCTGTCTCGGTATGGAGCGGCTGCTGGCGGAATGGGACGGCGCACCGGAGGAGCTGAGGCAAGAATATCAAACCTATAAAGGGCGGCTTTTGCAGCCCGCGAAGGAGGTCGAGAATGAACACTGACACCTACTATATCCCAGTCAACTTTACCAATGCCGGACGGATCCTGGGCCTGTTTGAGATCCGCAATCTCATTGAGGCCCTTCTTTTATGCCTGCCGGTGCTGTATGTGTGCCTGACATATCTGCCCTTCTCCCTGACGCCGAAGATCATCGTGACCGTCTCGCTGGTCGTTCCTATCGGCGGCTTTGGACTGATGGGTGTCAGCGATGACAGCCTGACACGATGGCTGAAGGGCTGGTGGGCATGGCACTGCCGCAGGCGCATGATGTTTTTCAGAGGAGTGGTAACGGCATGAGTATCAAAAAAACGCTATTTGGCGGCGGTGTGGAGACTGGCGTCACGGCCAGCTATCAGGGCAGTATTCAGGATTGGCTGCCCGTCAAAAATATCATCGGCGGTGTGGTCATTACAAAGGACAACCGCTTTATCAAAATCCTTGAGATCATACCGGTGAACATCTATCTGAAGTCCGCTGAGGACCGGCAGGCCATCGTGGAAGCCTTCGCCGCATATCTCAAGATCGCGCCGGATCACATGCAGTTTGAGGCACGGACGCTGCCTGCCGACATATCACGCTATGTTGAGCGGATGCAGGAGTACGCGAAGTACGAGGACAACGCCTATTGCCGTGAAATGATCCGGGATAACATTCAGGACATCGGCATGGGAGTGGCCAGCAACGCTTTGCAGCATCGGTTCTTTATGGTATTCCAGTATGAATCGCAGATGCGGGCCTCTCCCAACACCGTACAGGGCATTATCCAGCGGCTCAATGAGGAGGCGGACACCGCCCGCCGCTATCTGGATCTGTGTGAACTGGAGGTGCAGGAGCCGCGCTATGCGGATGACTTTGCGCTGGAGCTGCTCTACGAGATCATCAACAAGCGCACCAGCCAGCGCGTCAAGCTGCCGGAGGGCGTATTTGATATGACCACGGCGGTGCATGGCATGTATGAGGAGCAGACACAATGAAAGGGCATCGCTGCAGCGATGCCCTTTCCCGTCAAATTAGTCTTAGTCCTTTAAGCAGCCAATCGGAATGATCTTCACCCCATCAGGCCGGGTATACGCGATTTCTCCGCCTGTAATGACCATTAACAAATCTGGTTCCCGCAGGCTGGTCGTGCCGTTTTCAATGGCTTGATGGATCAAATTCTTGATTTCAAGCAGATGCTGAGCGCCTTCTTCAATCTCACGGCTGCCCAGCTTAAATTCTATCAGCGCGTACCTTCCATCAGAAAGATGCAATACACAGTCTGCCTCCAAATCAAGCCGGTCATGATAATAAGATACCTTTCCACCTAAAGCTGAGGAATAGACCTTCAGATCTCGGATGGCAAGACACTCGAAGATAAAGCCGAAGGTCTTTAGATCCTGCTCCAGATACTCGGGGGTAAGCCCCATAGCGGCTACGGCAATGGACGGATCTGTAAAACCTCGTTTCTTACCGGATCGTATTACTGTTGCCGAGCGGATAGCTGGACACCACGCATCAATGTCCTCTATCACAAAAAGGCGCTCCAACGCGTTCAGATACGAATCCAATGTGGGGGCAGTTATACCGTCCGCATTGGCGGACACGTCCTTCAGGATATTGGTTTTCTTCGCCAGTGTGGAGATATTCCGGGCATAGGAACGTAGAATCAGGCTGGTCCAGACGGGGTTTCGTTGTACGCCATCCACTGTGGAAACATCAGACTCACAAATATTTGTGATATATTCCCGTGCAGTCAAAAGCTGAGCCTCTTGGCTCTTTCTGCGCAGTGTTGCTGGCCATCCTCCTCGGCATGCGGCAAAAATCAACTGCTCGATAGAGAGCGGACTTGTGACCCCATCAATATCCGTATCTGACTGGTCAAACAACGTTTTCAGCGAAATCTGTCCATTGGATTCGCCAGACTCGTACAGGCTCATGGGATACATTTTCAGGCGGGCGATTCGTCCTGTCCCCGTGTGCATGATCTTCTTATCATCCACGGAGGTGGAGCCTGTCAGAATAAACAGGCCTTCTTCCTGCCGGATGTCTACCGCAGTTCGCACAGCGTCCCAAAGGACGGGGGCAATCTGCCACTCGTCAATCAGTCTCGGGTTATCACCCTTAAGAAGCAACGAAGGTTTCGCCTCAGCAGTCGCAAGATAAGCTGCCTTTTTGTCTGGGTCTTGCATCCGCAGAATACTCTTCGCCTGCTGCTGACCCGTTGTTGTTTTTCCGCACCACTTGGGGCCGACAATCAAAGTTGCGCCAAACGCCTCTAACCTCAAGGCCAGTTCACGGTCTACGATTCGTGGCAAGTATTGCTGCATAACGCTACACCTCCTGTTCTTCTATAGTATACGCAAAAATTCTATTTACGTCAATCTCGTTTTGTGTTTTTGAAGGATTTTGTTTTATGTTTTTGATATGTTTCATTTTATGTTTTTGAAATGGACTGCATCAGCCACACCATCTATCATAGGAGTATCACCAATGAAAAAGCAAAAGAAACCCATACCACCGGCAGAAGCCGAGCCTGTTATCAAGAAGCAGCCGCTGTTGAAACGGCTGCTGTTCGGGGAGGAAAGGCCGGATCTCTCCGAGCTGGAAGCCGGCTCCACCACTATTCTGGATATTCTATCCCCCACCGCTATTGATACGAAAAGCCGTGACTACATCGTAGTGGACGGCGTTTTTCATGCCTATCTCTACATCACCGGCTATGGCTACAGCACCACAGTCGGCTCCTGTTGGCTTGCGCCGCTGGTGGAGGCGGGCGAGGGCGTCAATGTCAGTTTCAGCTTTACTCGTCAGAACCGGGAAAAGATACTCTCCAAGATCGCGCAGACCACCATGCTCAACCGCAGTCGAATGCGGGATGTGGGAGATACCCGTCAGGACTATGAGGAACTGGACAGTGCCATCACCTCCGGTCTCTACCTGAAGGACGTCATGAACCGGCAGGGTGAGGACTTCTACTATATGCACACCCTCATTGAAGTAGTGGCAGATGATCCGGATACGCTGGAGCAGCGTGTCACCGCCGTGGAGAAACTGTGTGTATCGGTGGACATGATCGCCCACCGCTGCGATTACGCCAACGAGCAGGGTTTCCTCTCCGCGCTGCCGCTGGTCACACTGGACGGCGACATTGAGCGCAAGAGCCGCCGCAATGCGCTGACCACCGGCGTAGCCGCGGCTTTCCCCTTTGTGTCCTATGAACACAGCGACCGCAACGGTATCTTTCTGGGGCTGAACCTCTACAACAAGTCCCCAGTGTTCCTCGACCCCTACGACGACTACAAATATACCAACGGCAACTGGTGGATCGGCGGCAACTCCGGCGCCGGCAAGAGCGTAACGCTTCAATGTCTGGCCGGACGCCTGCGTGAGCAAGGAAAGCGTGTGGTGTGCGTCATTCCCAAGAAAGGCCACGAGTTCCGCCCCAACTGCGAGCAGCTGGGCGGCCTATATCTGCGCTTGTCCCCCTCCTCGCGGGATTGCCCCAACATCATGGCTATCCGCCGTAGGACACTGGACGCCTATGCCGGAATACAAGAGCTGGCGGCGCGGGACGACTCCGTGCTGGCGGATAAGATCTCCCGGCTCATCATCTGGTACTCCCTGCAAAAGAAGGATCTCACGGAGGAAGACAAGAACTATCTGGACGCCTCACTGGTAGAGTGCTATGACCGCTATGGGATCACCTTTGACAACGCCTCCGTGGTGGATGAAAACGGAGCATTCAAGGAAATGCCCATTATTCCCGATTGGTACAACGTTCTGCTGGAAAAGGCGGAAACCAAACATCTGGCGGTGGTGCTGACCCGCTATGTGACCGGCTCTGCCGCCGCCATGGGCCGCCGCAATCACATCAGCATCGACAACAAGTATATCGTGCTGGACACCTCCGGTATGCCGGATGATCTGATCCTGCCCGGTATCTACTGGGCCATCGACGTGGCCAACGACATTATCATGAACGCGGGCGGCGAGCTGTCCGCCTTGATCGCGGATGAGCTGTGGAGTCTGGTAGGTGCCGGTTCCAATCCGCTGGCCGCCGCCTATGTGCAGGAGATGGTCAAGACCATCCGCGGCCTTGGCGGTATCGCTATCACCTCCACGCAGGGTATGCAGGACTTATTCAGTCTGGAGGGCGGCAAATATGGCAAAGGCATTCTGGACTCCAGCCGTATCAAATTCGTCATGCAGATGGAGGAGCAGGAGGCCCGCCTTATTCAGCAGATCCTCAACCTCTCAGAAGAAGAGGTGCGGCAGATCACACGTTTCCGGCGCGGCGAGGGCTTGCTGTGCATCGGGTATAACCACGTCCCCGTGGCCTTCCATGTCACGAAAAAAGAATATGCCGCCCTTACCACATCGCCCACTGACCGGCAGGCTCGGAAGAAAGGAACCAAATGAGCAAACAAACTGATTTACGGGAGATCCAGCGCCTGACAGAAGACGCCGCCATAGACGCTCGCAAGCTGCTGATCCAAGCGGACAATCTGCCGCCCGGCACCTTCCAGAAAATGTTGGAGGCGTTATGTGGCAGCTTTGAGGATACTGCCTTGCAGCTTCGCCGTCTCTGCGAGCAGCAGAGTCCCGGCACAGGCGGGTATAAACGGGGCTGCGCCCTCCCTCCGCTGGAGGTGGTGGGCAGCGTGGAACGTATCGGCATCGACTGGCTTCATATCCGTATCAACACTCTGCTGCCCCACTGCCGGTTCCAGCCGCCCACATGGCTGACAGAAACCTTGGTGGAGCTGCTGGATGCCTATGAAGCCTGCGGCGGACAACTCCCCCACTTCAAAAGCGCGCTGCTGGTGATCGAGGAATACAGCGATGTGGATGGCCGGCATATCTTCGACCAGGACAACAAGGGCTGGAAAGCGGTCAGCAACGCCATCAAGGGCAGGGTGATCCCCGACGATGACCAGTATACGCTGTCGGTGGCACTGCTCTCCACACGGAGCTGCCAGAATGTGTGTCATATCACCGTACTGGACATGAAGGACGCGCCGGATTTCTTCTCCGCACGGGCGGGAGACTACAGTGTTACCGGGCTCTATTGAGACAGAAACACCCAGCAGGTTTTCTGCCAAACCGGAGCAAAATCCCGCGCTTCATCAGAAAGCAAAATCTGTTGGGTATATACGTCCCGCAAAGCGTTTTGCCAACAAGATTTTCCATGCTCCTGTTCCTGTCCGCAGCAGCGGAAAAACTGCCTTCTACGGGGAGCCAACAGTTTTGATGTGAGAAAGGCGCCGAAAGTGACCTTACACCGGCACGGTGTAAGGGCGCTTTCGGCGTTCACAGGAATGAGGGTGCGAATGGTTTTTTCTGTGCGTGAGATCGAGGCGCTGCGGCTGCTGGGATGGTGCCAATATATCCGACCCGCACAGCTGCTGCGGGTCGTCAGCGAGACAGAGCTATCGAACCTGCTGGCGATGAAGCTCATCAAATACCATAGCAAAAGCAAGGCTCTGATCCTTACCGCAGAGGGGCGTCGGCTGCTGGCGGGAACCATATGGCTGCCGGATACGCCGAGAACGTACCATGCGGATGCCGTTGTGCGGCGGCTGCGGCTTGCTTCGCTGCTGCTGACAGCCTACCAGTCCGGTATCAACGTCTATGCCACGCAGCCGGATGAACTGGCGGAGGGAAACGCCTTGTTTCTCACCTCTGCCGGCCGCGGCCGGGGCCGTAATCCATGGGGCAGCACCCGCACGGCGGCGCTGCTCCACGTGGGGGATCTGCTCTGTGCCGCGCACTATGTCTGTCCGGACATCGGCTGCCTTTGCCCCATGGATGAGCTGTCCGCCTTTCAGAACAATACAGCAAAATTGCCCGGAACACGCGGCTTCCTTTTTTGCGGCGAAAGCTATTCGGATATTCTCGCCGAACTGGACAAGTCCACGTCGGAGGACGAAAGCAAGCTCATGACCTACGGCGCCGCTGCCCGCTGGTTTCAGCAGCCGGTTTATCTTCTGCCCTGCAACGATACCGGCGTGACACAGCTTCAAATCATGGCTCAGCCGGATTATCGACAGAGACTGACGCGCTTGGCGCTGAAAGGCCATTACAGCCCTCCACCGCCTGACCGACCTTGCTGGGACGCACTGTTTCAGGGACAGCCCTTCGTGCTGGCGGCTGACATGGAGCTGCGCCGCGTGGATGCCGCTTATACACTGGCACGGAAGCAAGGCCATTCGCAGATCGTATTGGCTGCCCTGCCGCAGCAGGTGGCAGAGGTGTGGGGGCCACGCTACAGGGACACCGGAAAAGCGCGGGTCTTTACCTTGACCGAGGACGCCATCACGCAGCTGCTGGGTAAAACGCCGAAGCCCTACCGTCCCCCGGATACCCCTTATGTCACAGAAAAAGGAGAGATGATCCATGCCCCGCCTATCAAAGCTGCTGGAAAAGCTGGAGAATACCGTTGAAGCCCGCTGGGGCGTATGGTTCCAGCGGCACAAAAAGAAACTGCCCCTCTACATCCCCGTCGGGCTGGTGTGCTGGTATTTTTACGGGATGCTCCTGAACTCCATGCGGCTCGGCATTGACGCCGTCTTTCATAACACGGGGCAGGATGTGACCGCCATCTGGATATTCGATCCGATCCGCAACTGGCTGGCGATATTCTCCGGCTTTGGGCTGAAGGCCACCGCGTTCTTCGTGCTGATGTTCTGTCTTGTGACCAAGCGTGGATATCTCTGGTTTTCCGGATATAAGTATACGCGAGACCCACGGGGCTTTGATATTCTTCCGGACGGGACGCACGGCTCCTCCGGCTTTCTCACCAAGCGGGAGATGGAAGCCTTTCTGGAGATCGGCCCCATACAAAGCGTCTCCGGGATGCTGCTGGGCAAGATCAAGGAGCGGCCGGAAGACCCGGACAAATACGCCGCCTATGTAGCTCATCGCATGGTACCCGGTGAGAACAACAATCTTCTCTGCATCGGTGCGCCGGGTAGTTGGAAGACCCGCGGCCTGATCCTGCCTTTTCTGATGGGCTGCGCCCAGCGAAAGGAGTCCGTATTCTGTGTCGATCCGAAGGGCGAGCTGTTCGAGCAGCTTTCCCCTTACTTCCGGGAAAACGGCCATTACGTCAAAGCAGTCAACTTTCTGGACATGGCGCACTCGGATGGCTGGAACTGTCTCTATGGGCTGGACACGGAAACGGATCTGGTGCAGACGGTGGCCAACACCATTATCCAGAACACCTCCAGTCCCAAGGAGGCCGATGACTTCTGGAGCCGTGCGGAGCTGAATCTCCTGATGGCTCTGATCCACTACGTCTGCAATCTGCGGGATGAAAAGGGTGATCTGCTGCCCATCGAACAACGAGGATTAGGCGACGTGTATCAGATCCTCGCCACCATGAGCGTCAATGAGCTGAACCGCACGCTGGCGTCGCTGCCGCCCGATCACCCCGCCAAGGGCCATCATGGGCTGTTCCTGAAGGCCCGCGAAAATCTCTGGGGCAATATCATCACCGGCCTTGGCAACCGGCTTGCCATCTTCCAGAATAAGCTGGTGGACACCATCACCCGCAACCACGATGTAGACCTCGTGCTGCCGGGACAGCGGCCTTGCGCGTATTTCATCATCATTTCCGCGCAGGACAGTGCCTACCGTTTTCTCAGTTCACTATTCTTTTCCTTGGCTATGCCGCAGCTCTCCAATTACGCACGTCTCCACTGCAAGGGCGGGCGGCTGCCGGTGCTGGTAAACTTCTGTCTGGACGAATACTGCAACATCGGATACATGGAGGGTATTGCCGACGCGCTGAACAGTGTGCGCGGCTTCAACATTGCGTGTCAGGTGGTGGTACAGAGCCTCAGCCAGTGGCAGCAGCGATACCCCGGCAAGGAATGGGAAAATCAGCTCAACACCTTTAACCAGACCATCTATATGGGCTGCAACGACCTGACCTCCGCCAAGTACATCTCAGAAAAGTGCGGCAAGGTCACTATAGCTGTTACCAATAACCAGATGCCCATGCAGCCGCTGTTCTCACCCATCTATAACAGCACCCGGCCCTATTCCAAGACCCGCAGTAATATCCAGCGGGACTTGATGCAGCCGGATGAGGTGCTGCGCTTAGATCAGCAAAGGTGCCTGGCACTGTTTCAGGGTCATCGGCCCGCGCTGCTTTATAAGCTGACGCCGGAAGAATTACCGGACTTCGCCGGACTTACGACCTGCCGCGTGGTGGACTATATCCCCGCATGGAAGCAAAAGGCCCAGGAGAAGCCAGCCGCCGCGCCACAGAAAGAAGAAAAGCCCCCTGCCGAAGAACGGACACCCACCCCACAGGCAGAGCCGCCAGTCTCTACGGCAGAGGACGATGATTTTACCTATGAGGTGGATGGCGACGATCTCGGCATGGTGGAGCTGAAGCCCGCCCCACGGCAACAGGCAGAATAACCGCATTCGGACATAGGAAAACGGCGTCCGGCCTGCTACAGCCAAACGCCGTTATCGTTATTATCGTTTGTATCGTTATGCCATGCCGATTTTGCAACGATTATTCCGATACCAGAAGGATGATCGGATTTTTCTGGCCTCGTTCTCTTCTGTGCAGCAGATTATAGCCCCGCCAACAACGGTGGCGCAGTACGGATATTTCGTTCTTATATGAGATTGCTCGGAATCAGACAATTCTTTTCGTCAATGGGCAGCACGTCTTGACACATACAGATCACACCTCCCGCACCTCGTTGCAAGGCGGCCTTATCCAAAAACAGATACTTTTTTACCTCACGCCTGTCCGGGTTTGCGGATTTCTTTATTTCTATCGGATGAACAATTTGATTTTCCTCTATTAGAAGGTCAATTTCCTTACTGTTTGCATCTCTATAGTAAGTGATATTTGCTTTTTCCGGCGCATAGGCGTAATGCTTTACCAATTCCATCACCACATAGTTCTCATAGTAATGACCGCTTACCGCACCATTCATCAAGGTGTCCCGTGTCAGCCACATGGATAGATACGCACAAAGACCGGTATCACAAAAATAGAGCTTTGGTGTCTTACTCAGCCGTTTCAACTCATTATTGGCATAGGGCATCAGCAAGTATACGATACCAAGTCCCTGCAATACCCTCAGCCATTCCTTCGCCGTAGGCTGTGATATCTCTGCTGCCTCAGCCAGTGTTTTGTAGTTGACCTGCTCCGCTACCAGCGCGGCACAGGCCTGCAAGAATTTGCGAAAGCGCACTACATCGGTGATGCCTCCAGCTTCCGCCACATCACGCATCAAATAGGTGTCCACATAGGAGTTGTAATACTCCTGCCGCATCTCCCCATCAGCTTGCTGAACCTGCGGCATACCGCCGCGCCAAATATAGTCAAATGTCGTAAGCAAATTGTTTTTGGGAGCTATGGCTTGCCTCTCTAAGAGGCAAGGAAGGGAAAAGTCTAGGGCATTAGAAAACGTGACCTCATCAATCTCATTTCGGGACAGGCTATAAAGCTGTAGTATTCCTATACGACCCGCCAGTGTTTCGCGAACTCTTTGCATCATGCCGTACTGCTGGGAGCCAGTCAGCCAAAACAGGCCAGTGTCTTCGCTTTCGTCGCAGATGATCTTGATCTGATCAAACAGCTCAGGTGCTTTTTGTATTTCATCAATAATTATCGGCGGGCGAAATCTTTGAAAAAAAAGCGCAGGATCAGTTTGTGCCAGTGTTCGGACAGCAAGATCATCCATCGTTACATAAGTTCGCTCTTGCCCCTTTGCCAAGTGCCGCAGCATGGTTGTCTTGCCGACTTGTCTGGCACCGGTAACCAGCACCGCCTTGAAAAAAGAATTCATATGCAAAAACTTACGTTCCAGTTGTCGTGCTATATAATGCATACGCACCTCCGATTTTAAGATAATATAAAGTGTATCTTATTTTTTCATATTTTAAACATAAAGTCAATAGCAAATCTTCAACTTCAAAAGATAATTATGAGGAGGGGCCGGTATGAAAGCCGCAAAATTGAACCAGCGCCCTGCGTTTGCGCTCATGAAGCAAACGGATATACAGAATGTCCACCATTTGCAAATGCCGCGATGGTTATTTTCCGACCCACGGTACGCGGAAATGAGTCTGGACGCCAAGGTGGCCTACACCTTCCTTCTGAACCGCTTTCAGCTCTCCCGCAGGAACGGCTGGGTCAATGACAATGGCGAGGTCTTTGTGATCTTCCCCCGCAAAGCGTTGGCACGGGAGCTGCGCATTTGTGAGCAACGAGTGTCCGCCGCCTTCCGTAAGCTGGCGGAGCTTCACCTGATCTGGGAAAAACGCTGCGGGCGCGGCGACGCCAACCAGATCTATCTCGCCTGCGTACAGCCGATGGATGATCCAGATTACCAGTGTGCGCCATTTATGGAGCCAGAGGAATGCGGCACAAGAACCTCCGATATTGCGGCTCTTGATTCCCCAGAACCGCAGGATAGGCGGTTCAAGAACGGCGAAAACAGCAGTTCAAGAACCGCAGATGCTGCGCCTGCAGAACCGCAAAATCTGCGGCCAAGTTATACTGATAAGAGGAAGAACGATGAGAGTTATATTGAAGTCAGTCCATCCGTCACGGAGGGGTTGGACGAAGAAGAGCTTACCGGCATTCTGGATGCCTGTGAGCTCTCCTCTTTTGAGCCGGAGATGGCCCGCATTTTTGAAACGGCCATCGAGCGGCTTTTTTATTCGGACAGCTTTCGGGTAGGCAACGCCACACTGCCGCAAAGTAGGGTGCGTCACAGACTCCACGATCTGGACAACTTAACGCTGCGCGATACGGAGCAGCGACTGCGAGCCAATCAGGAACACAACATCCGTAACTCGATCCAATACACCATGGCTGTCTTGTTCAACTGCATCACGGAGGGTGAAAGCGATCTAATCGTCGATCCCTATCTCAACAGCCTTGGCGGGCCATAGGAAAAGGGAGCCCCCGCAGGGACTCCCCCGATCACAGGCCCCGCAAGCATCTGTGACCTATTCACCAACGCCATTTTACCGTTTGCCGCGCCATTTGTCAACTCCGAGGAGGTTATATCATGCTGCTGACCAATCAACAAAAGTGCATCATGGATATCTTGGGCAAGGTCGGCTGCATCCGGCGCGACCAGCTTCTCGCATTGCTATATGGCAAGTACCGAGAGCGGGTAATGACCATGCGCCCGGAGCATCTGACGCCCATGCTGCGCCAGCTCAGTGGGATCTCTCACGCCGTCTGCGTGGAGGATAATGTGATACGGCTCTCCACAAAAACGGCAAACCCGCTTCTTTTGGAGAGTATCGACGTGATGCTGGAGATCACAGGCGGATGCCCGCTTCAATTCTCTATCCCCACCAGTCTGCCCGCCCTGCTCTGTTTTCTCTACGGCGATGAACTGACCGCCTACTATGTGGCAGCTTTGACCGCAGAACGCGAACCCTCTTTTCGTCGTATAGAGATTGGAGAGAAAGAGCGGCTCATTTGGCTTCCGGAACACGCCCTTGCCCTGCAAGGCAAGGAACTGCCGGATCGCCAGATCATTGCACAGAAGCAAAAGGACGGTACACACCGTTTCTTTGCGAATAAAAACACAACGCTGTAAAGGAGGTCATCAAATGCCCAGGAAGAAAACCATCCCGACCGAACCGCTCCCCGATCCTCCCGCGGAGATCGCGGAAGCCACGGTGGAACCGGTAGCCGCCCCCATCGAGCAGCCGCCCCCTGACATTCTGAACGGGAGCGCTCCGCCTGGGGAGGACTTGGAGATTCCATCTGTACCATCAGAAACTGACGCCGAAGCCGGAGTGTTTCCAACGGAAGCATCTGAAGATGCAGAAGAACCGTCCTCCGATGATGCGGATATGACCGTAGACTTTGCGGTGGAATCCACATCACAGGAGGACTCTCCGCCCGATCCGGAACCCACCGCAGAAGTCGAAGAAGATACCTCGCCGCCTGCGGCTGAAGCTCCTCCCGCAGAGGAGCAGGACCCGCCTGCGCCGAAACCGGAGATGAGTGACCGTGAGAAGTTCTTCCACCTGGATTTCCATAAACTGGATCGCAATCTGTCCGAGGAGGAACGCCGGGAATGGAATGCCATCTACGCTTCCTATCGTGGCGGCAGCCCGCTCAGCGGTACGGTGATCGGTGTGGATATGTTTTCGCTGAATGTACGCAGCCGCAGAACCGGCGAGGTGCGAAAGCGGGAGTTGTCCTGCGCCATCGTCGTCCCCTACCGTGTGCGTATCCTGATCCCCGAAACGGAAATGTGGTCAGGAGAGGGGCGGCCCGGAATGTCTCTGAATCATATCATGGGCGCGACGCTGTCCTTCAACATCATCAAGGTGGACAGGGAAAATGGCTTTGCACTGGCTTCCCGTAAGTCGGCTATGAAGACACGCCGATCTTACTTTGCCCATCGGGCAGAGCTGAACGCACCCGGCACACGGCTGAAATGCCGTGTCATTGACGTTGGCCCCGTCCGCTGCACAGTGGAGTGCTATGGTCATGACATTCGTCTGACGCAGAAAGATCTCTGCTATATGTCCGTGTCGGATCTGCGCGCTGTCTACCGCCCCGGGCAGGAGCTGGACTGCGTTGTGACGGACTACGACGCCGATGCGGATCGGCTCAGGATTTCTGTGAAGGCAGCGCTGTCCGACCCCTTTGAAGGGGCCGAGCGGCGTCACCCTGTCAACAGTCGGCGTCAGGCTGTGATCTCCGGCAAGTATGCCGGCGGTGTTTTCTGCAACCTGCCGGATGGCACTGTCTGCATGTGCTCCTATGCTTATCAGTATGAGGACAGCGACTTTGAGATAGGTGATACCGTGATCCTGACGGTCAAGCGGTTCGACAGCAACAAGCGCCAGATGTACGGAAAGATCCTTTCCAAGTGGTAGTGTCAAAAGGCTTGTCAAGACTTTATTTTAAATGCTTATGCCGCCCAAAATAAAGTCTCTCAACCTATTGATTTTCGGGTGCAAACATGATTAAAATAAATGCAAATACAGAAGAAAGGAGCGCAAAAAGTTGTGAGAAAAGCATTTATTTTGATCATGTCAGTATGTGTATTGCTCTTTACCGCCTGCGGCCAAAAGCCAGTCAATTCGGAGGAGGTATCGTCCCCTCAAGAGCCCTCTGTCGAAGGCAAAAATTCTATTTTGACGGAGGGTGGGGACGATCTTCCGGCCGCAGAGTCATCGACTGCTGCTTCGGCTGTATCTGAAAATGAGCAGTCAACCAAGGAAGCGAACTCGCCAGAGAAACCGACGGTCGCTGACCGTGTTTTACCCATGGAGACCGACATCGAAGAAGCGGCCACCGCACCTAAGCAGCCATCGCAATCGCCCTCCGCCCCGATCCAGAAGCCGGGACAAAATCAACCGGTGCAAGATCCGATGCCAAATCCTGACACAACACCTGTACTGGGCCCTGTATCTGAACCTGCTGCCAGCGGCAACATCTACTCCGTTACAGACGCCATGCAAATAGGCAATGAATACGCAGTTTCCAAGTATGGCGTCTATATTGAGAGCAGCCTGACCCGCAGTAATGCAGGCTATTATCCGGGTACCGCTGATCCGGTATCATGGTTTGCGGCCAATGGCGGCCAAGATGCGTTAAATGCCGCTGTGTGCAGCAATGTGGACACAACATTTGCCAATCTTGCCGCTAGAGATGGTGCGGATGTGGTTAGTGCCTATGCGTCTTTTAACTGCGATGTCCGCTACAATGCGGCAGCAGATGAATATATCATCGTCATTCTCTATGGATGATCTTCGCTGCTGCAGAGGAAGTCGCACACAGCTCACGCTACCAATGTCTCTCCGTGAAAAGCTAACCCTCTCTTGTTCACCACATGGCCGTGCGAAATTGTGCTGCTATGCGAGTGTGTTACGAGTCGAGGCAACAACAGAACACCTCAATTAAACACTCCGGCAAAGGGCAACAGCAAACTGCTGTTGCCCTTTGTGCTGGAGAGAAAGGAACTCTATGAGAAAATTTCTCCCTAAACTGCTGACGCTGATATGTCTGTTGGTGGCGATTATGGGGCTGTCCATCATTACAGCTCATGCTGCCACTGTTACAGGCACCATCAGTGGCGGCAATGAATATCGCTATCATGAAGACAAGTCGCCGGTTCCCGGTTGGGGCAATTATACCAGCACAAAGCTGAAATACTTCACCCCATCCGGTGGCGGCAGCACTGTCCCCGCTTACTGCATGGAACCAAGTGTCGGTTCTGCAA
>ERZ824575.1597-NODE-1597-length-20692-cov-3.552745_pt1 | contig 20692 bp, 23 predicted proteins | sample MGYA00519470_ERZ824575 | MGnify/ENA primary metagenome ERZ824575 (study PRJEB31778, sample SAMEA3449170) | human gut metagenome | biome: human gut; feature: human-associated habitat; material: faeces | place: United Kingdom | collected 2010/2012 ...
ATGTCGTGTGCACGGACGGACATCTCGCCCCGCTGGGTGCGGAACACCTCGCCCTCGACGCCGACGATATCGCCGATGTCGTACTTCTTGAAGCGGTTGTACTCCTCCTCATCCATCTCGTCCTTGCGGGCGTAGAGCTGGATGCGGCCGGACTTATCCTGCAGATCGCAAAAGCTGACCTTGCCCATGCCGCGTTTGCTCATCAGGCGGCCCGCGACGCGGACCTCGCTGCCCTCAAGCGCGTCAAAGTTGTCCTTGATGTCCTGAGCGTGGTGCGTCACGTCGAAGCGCGTCTCCTTGAAGGGATCGCGGCCCTCGGCGCGCAGCGCTGCGAGCTTTTCGCGGCGGACCTTCAGGATCTCGCTGAGGTCCTGCTCGGGAGCGTTGGTCTGGATATTTTCTTCAGCCATGATATTTCTTTACTCCTACTCTATATAATACAGCTTAACGTTCGATCTTGACGATGCGGTAGACGATGGTGCCGACAGGGGCCTCCACCATGACCTCGTCGCCCTCTTTTGCGCCCATGAGCGCCTTGCCGAAGGGGGAATCCTCGGAGATGGCGCGGTGCATGGGGTCGGCCTCCTGCGAGCCGACGACCTTATACTCGGGCAGCTCGCGGCCGGACTTCACATCCTGCACGGTCACACGGCAGCCGATGCTGATGCCGTTCGTGCCCGCGTCGTTTTCGTCGACGATGACGGTGTGCAGCAGGATCTCCTCGACCTCAGCAATACGGGAGTACAGCTTGCCCTGCTCGTTTTTCGCTTCATCATATTCGCTGTTTTCGCTCAGGTCGCCGAAGCCGCGCGCCTCTTTGATGAGGTCCGCCACTTCCTTTTCACGCACGGTCTTGAGGTAGGTGAGCTCCTTTTGCAGCTCTTCCTTGCGCTCCGCGCTCATCTTGTACTCTTTTTTCATGTTCGCCATATTGAGATCGTTCCTTTCTTTCGCGCCCGCAAAATTGCGCGGCGCGCACACGAATACCATTTTAGCGAAATAATTATAGTGATTTTGCCCCGTGTTGTCAAGGTAAGTTTGCGTTTTCTCCCCCATCGGGCGGCATTTTCACATCTTTTACCCAAATTTCGTCCGCGCGGCGCGCAAGCGAGGCGTAGAGTGCGCAGATGAGCTGATCTTCATTCCAGATCATCGCTGCATCACCCAGGTTTTCCGTCCCATAGGCGACAGAAACCGCACCGCTCCCCAGCGGCAGCACAAGGCCGTCGGGCAGCGGGAAATCGTCGAAGCAGACGCTCAGGTCGGCGGCGATCCTCTCGTCCGTCTGCAATGTATGGACACTCGCGCCGCAGTCCCAGCGCAGCGTGCGCGCAAGGCGCTCGCCATTCGGCGCGCAGAGTGCAAGATAGCGCACATCTTTAGAGAGCTCGCGCGCCGCCGCTTCGAGTGCCGCACTCTGCGAGGGTGCGCACAGCGCGATACGTGCCCGCTCCGGCGCAAGGCCGAGCCGCGCCATCGCGCGGCGAATGATCTCCGCCGCCTTTGCCATGCGCAGCGGCTTTTCGGGCGGCGGCAGGACACCACAGCGCGCAAATACCTCCGCATATGGATAATCCTTGGGAAACACGGCATAACTCACACGGCGCTTTTGCAGGTATTTTGCTGCGCGCTTGGCCGAAAGTGCAGCAAGCATTCCCTCGCCGCGCGATGCGTAGGCCGCGTCAAAGCGCACGCCGCAGAGCATGCGCGCGCCGTTTTTCTCCCCCGTGTCCCGATAGCAGACCAATCCCTGCAAAATGACCCCTCCCCGCAAAAAAGCTCCCCGCCAGTATATGGCGGGGAGCTTGTGCGTTATGCGGTTTACCAACCCTTGATATAGTCCGTGAGGTACTTGAGCGGGTTGATAATCTGTCCGTTCTCGGTGATCTCAAAGTGCAGGTGCGGGCCGCTGCTCACGCCGGTCGTACCGGTGATGCCGACGACCTGACCCTGCGCGACATACGTGCCCACGCTGACCGAACGGGATGACAAATGCTGATATGTCGTCGTGTTGCCGCTGCCGTGGCTGACGACCACATAGTTGCCGCGGTACTTATTGTAAGCCGAGATGATGACCGTGCCCGCCTTGGCGGCGACGGCCTGCGTCGTGTAGCCCACGCGGCCGATGTCGATGCCCGCGTGGTTCGTCGACGCGCCCGCGATGCCCGTGTAGCGCGCGCCGAGCGGCGAGGTGACATACTTGCTCGAGCACGGCCAGATGTAGCCGCCATAGGTCACGGTGGTGTTGCCGTTCTTTTCGGCAAGCTCACGGGAAAGGCGCACGATCTCCGCCTGCTGGCGCTCCATCGCGGCGTCCTTTTCCGAAAGGATCTGCTTGTACTGCGCTTCGTTCGCCTTGAGCTCGGCAAGCACCTTTTCCGCCTCAGCGCGCTGGGTGTTCAGCTCGCTCTTTTTGGCGACGAGCGTCTCCTTGGCGCTCTGCTGCTCGGCAAGGGACGTTTCGAGCGAGGCCTTCTTCTGCTCGATCTGCTCGCGCAGAGCACGCAGATCGTCGATGACCTTCTGGTCGCTGTCCATGATCTCGCTGATGAAGTCCATGGCGCTCAGCAAGTCGGAAAAGCTCGCCGAGTCGAACAGCACCGACCAGTACGACACCGTACCGCGCTCTTCCATCGAGCGCACACGCTCGCAGAACTTTTCGTACTGGCGCGCCTCTTCCTCTTCGTTCTCGCGGATCTCCTGCTCGGTCTGCGTGATCAGCGTCTCATACTCGCTGATGAGCGACTCAACGCCCTTGATCTCCGACTGAAGCAAGTTGATCTGCTTGTCGATATTCTCTTTCTGCGCAAGCGCGGCGCTCTTGTCGTTCTGGATGGATTTTAGCTCTTTTTCCAGCTGCGATTTTTCCGAGTTCATACCGCTGAGCTCGTCTTTGAGCTTGTCGATATCCGCCTGCGTGACGGCGGAGGCCTCCTGCACCATGGAAAGCGGCGTCAGCTCCGTCAGCGTCAGCGACGCAACGACAGCCAGCACCAGGAGGATGCGTGCGATCTTTTTCTTACTCATCGTCCGCCTCCCTCACACGTGCAGGAACTTGCGGATAGCCGTCAGGCTGCCACCCACACCGATCAGGATACCGGCGGCGGCAAAGATCGCAGCCACGGGCCGCCAGATCGACGTAAAGTCGACGATCGTCAACAGCTGTAGCCGGTCGGACATCGCAAGGCTCTTTGCGACCGATTCATACAGCAGCCACTGCAAGCCAAAGCCCAGCACCGCGCTGAGAAGGCCGATCATAAAGCCCTCGTACACGAACGGCCAGCGGATGAAGCCGTTCGTCGCGCCGACCATCTTCATAATGGCGATCTCGTCGCGGCGGTCGAATGTCGTGAGCTTGATGGTATTCGAGATGATGAAGACCGACACGAGCAGCAAAATGGCAATGAGCGCGATGCACACTACGCTCGCAACATTTCGCAGCGTGATAAAGCCGCCCGCGATGTCTTCGTCCACGCGGACATTGGCAACGCCTTCGACATTGTCGAGGATATCCTGCGCAGTCTTGCCGGAAATGCTCAGATCGTCAACATAGACAGCGTAGCGGTCGCGCAAAATCTCGGGGTCAAGGTTCTGGAACATGTTGTCCCCCTCGTAACGCGCCTCAAAGGACTTCATCGCCTCTTCCTTGCTGATGAAGACACATTCTTTCACATTGTCACGCTGCTCGATGGCGCGGCCCACGGCCTTGGTCTGCGCATCGTCGCAGCTCTCGTCCACGAAGGCGAGAATTTCATACTCGCTCTCGAGCTGCTGGAGCTGCACCTGCGCATTGTACGCCACGAGCGAAAATGTACCCATGACGACAAGGCAGGCGACCGTGATGCCCACGGCCGCAAAGGACATGAATCCGTGCGAGAACATGTTGCGCATGCCCTCGCCGAAAAAGTAAGAAAAATCGTGTTTGCGCATAGCTTACCTCGCATTATAGCCGACGCCGTCGCCATCGCTCGTGATGACGCCCTGTTCGAGCGTGACGACGCGTTTTTTGAACTGATTGACAAGATCTTTCTCGTGCGTGACGACGACCATCGTCGTGCCGAGCTGGTTGATGCGCTCGAGCAGGCGCATGATCTCCAGCGAGCGCGCGGGGTCCAGATTGCCCGTCGGCTCGTCGGCGATGATGGTGCTGGGGTTGTTGATGAGCGCACGCGCAATGGCCACGCGCTGCTGTTCGCCGCCGGAGAGCTCGTTGGGATAACGGTCGGTCTTTTCCTCAAGTCCGACGAGCTCAAGCACATAGGGGATGCGCTTTTTGATCTCGCGCGGCGAAGAACCGACGGCGCGCATGGCGAAGCCCAGGTTCTCGTAGACCGTTTTCTTCTCGATCAGGCGGAAGTCCTGGAAGATGACGCCGACGGAGCGGCGCAGCAGCGGGATCTGCCGCTCGGCAATGTTCGTCAGGCTGAAGCCGTTGACGGCGATCTGACCAGACGTCGGCACGATCTCGCCGGTGAGCAGCTTGATGATCGTCGACTTGCCGCTGCCGCTCGGGCCGACCAAAAAGACGAACTCCCCATCCTCGATGCGAAGCGAAATGCCCTTTAAGGCCGTCGTGCCGCTCTCGTATTCCTTTACTACATCGCTTAGGCGTATCATGCTCTTCCCTCAGTTTCCAGCAGGTTTTGACTTGATCCCGCAAATTTTCAGTCTTTATTATAGCGCGGCAAGTCCGCGATGGCAACAGGTAATTATGTAAACTTTCAACTTTTTTGCCGCAAAATGGCGAAAAAACAAGGGCTGTCTGAAGACAGCCCTTGTCAAATTCTTTCTTTACGCTTCGATGCCGCGGGAGGCAAGGTACTTTTTGACCATGAGCGCGACCTTGAAGGTGATGGCGTCGTCGAACTCGCGCAGGTCGAGGCCCGTGAGCTTCTTGATCTTCTCGAGACGGTAGACGAGCGTATTTCTGTGGACGAACAGCTTTCTCGCCGTTTCGGAGAGGATGAGGTTGTTCTCGAAGAACTTGTTGATCGTAAAGAGCGTCTCCTTGTCGAGCGCGTCGATGGGGTTCTTCTTGAAGACCTCCTGCAGGAACATTTCGCACAGTGTCGTCGGCAGCTGATAAATGAGGCGGCCGATGCCGAGGTTTTCATAGCTGATGATGTACTTCTCGGTGTCGAAGACCTTGCCGACCTCGATCGCCATCTGCGCTTCCTTATAGGACTTCGCGAGGTCGCGCAGGTGCGTCGCCACCGTGCCGATACCGACGACCACGGTGCTCTCACCGTTCACGCGCAGCGTCTCTTCGATCTGCGCGGCGGTCTTTTCAAGGTCGCTCATCTCCACATTGTCGCCGAGCTGCTGCACGAGCACCACATCGTCCTCGCCCATGGAAAGGACAAAGCTCGTCTGCCGGTCGGGGAAGATGTTCTGCACGGTCTCGACGGGGATAGCGTCGGCCTTTTCGTCCGTGCGGCGGACGACGAACACGCCGCGGTTGAGCTCGGCCTCGACGTGCAGCTCCTTGGCGCGGACGTAGATATCGCTTAAAAGAATGTTATCGGAGAGGATGCTCTTGACAAACGACGTCTTGTCGTGCTTTTCCTCGTAATAGCTCTTGGCGGTGTTGAGCGCAACGGTCGCCATGCTGCACACCGTGGCACTGAGGGCATCTTCGCCGCGGGTAAAAGCGGCAAAGTCGAACTGACCGCCCCAGCCCTCGAGCGCCTTGAAGGTCTTGCCCTCGAGCGCGGTGCAGGCGCCCTCGGCCTCATTGATGGGCTGCACCAGATGCGGCCAGCGCTGGCCGATCTCCGGCAGGTCGGTGCAGGCGATGACCGTGCCCTCGGAGTCGATCACGCCAATGACCGTATCGGTCGTTTCCTTAAACTGCAAAACGATGTTCTGAAAAATCCTACCGGACATATTCCGTGCCTCCTTGATTTATTAGGGAGTTTGTGCATTCTGCCAACTTGATGGGACTATTATACTTTCTCTGTCTGACGATTGCAAGAACTTTTTTCTCTTTTCAACAATTTTTTTCTTCTTTTTTAGGCATTCCGTAAAGGAAGGACAAACGCTTACTTGTCCGCGCCCGCTTTTCCTTGGGCAAATTGCCCACTTTCCCGCAGGTTTTTGATCTCTTCCGCCGTGAGCAGGCGGTATTCGCCCTTGGAAAGCCCCTCGTCAAGCGTGAGTGAGCCCATGCTCAGCCGCTTTAAGTAAACGACCGGCTTTCCGCGCGAGGCCAGCATCCGCTTGATCTGGTGGAACTTGCCCTCGCGGATGGTGATGAGCGCCTCGCTCTGCGCGTCGCTCTTTAAAATCTCAAGCTTTGCCGGAAGGCATTCAAGCCCGTCGCCGAGCGTGATGCCCTGCTCGAAGGCTTTACAGTCGGCATCGTCGAGCGCGCCGTCGGTGCGGGCGAAGTAGACCTTGTCGACGTGCTTTTTCGGCGCGAGCAGGTCGTGCGCGAGCGCGCCGTCGTCGGTCAGAAGCAGCAGCCCCTCCGTGTCCTTGTCGAGCCGCCCGACGGGGAAAAGGCCGATCTTGCGGTACTCGGGCGCAAGCAGGTCGAGCACCGTCTCCCCGCGTCCGTCCTCGGTCGCCGAGAGCACGCCCGCGGGCTTGTGGAGCATCACATACGTGTGCTCGCGATAAAAAAGCTCTTCGCCGTTCACGCTGATGCGCGCGGTCAAGGGGTCGCACTTGTCCTCCGCGCTGGCCGCGATGCGCCCGTCGACGAGCACGCGACCCTCGCGCACGAGGGTCTTGACCTCGCGGCGCGAATAGCGCCCGGTCGAGGCGATGATCTTGTCGAGTCTCTGCTGTGCCATGGTGGTTCCCGCCTTTCTGCATTCTGAAGTATCAGTGTAGCATACTTTTTCTTTCGGTGGAATAGCTTTTATCGAAAGGGTGTGGTCGCTTCATGTTCATCATCACCGCCAAGTGCTCCAAACGCCGCGTTGTAAAAATTCTGCTCATCTTCGCGCTGCTGCTCTCGCTCTTTCTGGCGCTGCGCGCGTGCCGGCATTCGTCTCCGCCGCCCGTCATCGCCGCCGGAACAAATGAAGAGCGCATTGCGTATCTTGCCTCCCTCGGCTGGGAGGTGAACGACCAGCCGATCGAAACGCTGAGCGTCACGCTGGGCGAAACGCTCGAAGAGCCCTATTTGAGCTACAACGACCTCCAGCGCTCGCAGGGCTTTGACCTCACACGCTATTGCGGGCAGACGCTCTCGCGTTACACCTATGTTGTGACCAACTATCCTGACGCCTCGCTCCCCTGTCAGGCCGACCTGTATGTCTGCGACGGCGCGCTCGCCGCGGGCGACATCGTCTGCACCGGCGAAAACGGCTTCATGGCGGGGCTCGCTTTCCCCGCCGGTTGACAGCGCTTTCTTCTCCCTCTCACAGCCCCCGTGCGGGGGCTTTTTCTTTTTGACTATTGCGCGCGGCTGTGGTATGATTTCGGTGAATTGATATAAAGGAATCATCCCATGGAATTTTACACCCTCGCCAGTTCGAGCGCCGGCAACGCCGCGCTCGTCTGTCACAACGATACCCACCTTCTCATCGACGCGGGCATCTCCTGCCGCCGCATCACGCAGTCGCTCGCGGTGCTGAACCTCACGCTCGACGACCTCGACGGCATTCTCATCACGCACGAGCACATCGACCATGTCCGAGGACTTGTGACGCTCGCCAAAAAATGTCCCGCCCCACTGTATGCGACGTTCGGCACCGCGGCGGCCATCCAATACCCCGAGCCGCGCCTGCATGCCTTTGCCGCGGGCAAAGAGTTCACGATCAAGGACCTGTACGTCCGCTCGTTCCGCACGTCGCACGACGCGAAAGAAAGCGCCGGCTACCGCATCGAGAGCGACGCAGGCTCGCTCGCCGTGCTGACGGACACGGGCTTTGTCACCGACGAGGCGCACGACGTCGCCCTCGGCGCGGACATGCTGCTGCTCGAATCGAATCACGACGTCGTGATGCTCAAAAACGGCGGCTACCCTTACTACCTCAAGCAGCGCATCCTGAGCGAGTACGGGCACCTGTCGAACGACGCCGCGGTGGAATTCGCCATTGAATGCGTCCGCGCGGGCACGAGCGACATTCTGCTCGCGCACCTGAGCGACGAGAACAACTCTCCCGAGCTTGCCGAATACACCGTCGGCCGCGCGCTGCAATCGAGCGGGCTGAGCGTCCGCCTTGCCGCCGCGCCGCGCGACACCATCAGCGAGGTACACGTATGCAGAAGATCACCGTCCTTTGCGTCGGAAAACTGAAGGAGCCCTTCTACGAGCAGGCCGTCAAGGAATACGAAAAGCGCCTTTCGCGCTATTGTAAGCTGGAGCTTTTGGAGCTTCCCGAGCAGCGCCTCGGCGACGAGCCGAGCGAGGCGGAGATCCGCCAGGCCCTCAAAAAAGAGGCCGCACTCGTCGAGCAGAAGCTTCCCAAGGGCGGCGCGCTCATCGCCATGTGCATTGAGGGGCAGGAGATGAGCAGCGTAGCGCTTTCGCAGAAAATGCAGCAGCTCGCCGCGCGCGGCGCGTCGCAGCTGACGTTCCTCATCGGGTCGAGCTTTGGTCTTGACGAGGGCTTAAAGAAAAAAGCCGACCTGCGGCTCTCGATGTCGCCGATGACATTTCCGCACCACCTGGCGCGCGTGATGCTGCTCGAGCAAATCTACCGCGCCTACCAGATCGAGGCCGGAACCAAATATCACAAATGACTCATCATCAATATAAACAATATAAAGGAGGACACCGCCCATGTCGGATGAAGTGAAGCTCACCTGGGGCAAGACAGAAAACGACCTTTTGCAGCGCTGGCCCAAATCCGCCGACGGCACGCCGGAGGAACCCGCGCTTTTGACCGTCGCAATGGACACGAACGCCGAGACGGACATGCTCTGCGCCATGCTCCGCTCGTATGACATCCCCGTGCTGCGCAAGTACGAGGGCGAGGGCTCGTTCGGCAAGATCGTGCTCGGCATGCCCGGCAGCGGCACGTGGCTCTATGTGCCGTCCTCGATGCTCGAGGACGCGAAAAATCTGATTCGCCCCATTGATGAAATTCCGGAACAGGAGGACATGCAATGAATTACCGTCAGGAATATGAAAAGTGGCTCGCCTCCCCCGCGCTGAGCGAGGACGAGAGAAATGAGCTCAAGGCCATCGCAAACGACGAAAAAGAGATCGAAAACCGTTTTTACGGCCCGCTCGAATTCGGCACCGCAGGCCTGCGCGGCACGATGTACACGGGGCTGCACAACATGAACCGCCACGTCATCCGCTGGGCGACGCAGGGCTTTGCCAACGTCATCCGCGCTGAGGGCGAAGAGGCCATGAAAAAGGGCGTCGCCATCTGCATGGACTGCCGCAACCACTCGATGGAGTTTGCGCGCGCCGCGGCCTGCGTCATGGCGGGCAACGGCATCACCGTCAAGCTCTTTGAGTCCCTGCGCCCGACGCCTGAGCTCTCGTTCGCCGTGCGCGAATACGGCTGCGAGGCGGGCATCAACGTCACCGCGTCGCACAATCCCAAGGAGTACAACGGCTACAAGGTCTACTGGTCGGACGGCGCGCAGCTGCCGCCCCAGCACGCCGCGGCCATCGCCAGGGAGCTCGAGCACATCGACATCTTCACCGGCGTCACGTCGATGGACTTTGACGAAGCCGTCAACAAGGGCCTCATCACGATGCTCGGTGAGGACTGTGACAAGCGCTTCATGGCAAATGTCATGAGCATGGTCAACGACTATGAGACCGTCAAAAAGGTCGCCGACGACTTCAAGCTCGTCTACACGCCCTTCCATGGCTGCGGCCACAAGCTCGTGCCCGAGGCGCTGACGCGTCTTGGCATCAAGCACCTTTTATGCGTACCCGAGCAGATGGTCATCGACGGCAATTTCCCGACCGTCGTGTCCCCGAACCCCGAGAATCCCGAGGGCTTCTACCTCGCCATTGACCTCGCCAAGAAGAACGACGTCGACTTCATCCTCGGCACCGACCCCGACAGCGACCGCGTGGGCATCATGGTGCGCAACAAGCAGGGCGAGTTCGAGCCTGTCACCGGCAACCAGACGGGCGTGCTGCTGCTCGACTATCTGATCGGTGCGATGAAGCGCGCGGGCAAGCTGCCCGCGAATGCCGCCGCGCTCAAGACTATCGTCACGACCGAGATGGCGCGCGCCGTGGCGAAGGCGAACGGCCTCGACTGCTACGACACGTTCACGGGCTTTAAGTTCATGGCCGAGAAGATGAATGAGCTTGAGGGCGCGGGCAAAAACACCGTCATCTTCTCCTACGAGGAGAGCTACGGCTACATGATCGGCCACTACGTGCGCGACAAGGACGCAGTCACGGCCTCGCTGCTGCTCACCGAAATGGCCGCGTGGTACTACTCCCAGGGCATGACGCTCTTCGACGCGCTCAACGCGCTCTTTGAAAAGTACGGCTGGTACGGCGAAAAGACGCACAACCTCGTCATGCCGGGCTTAGATGGTGCGGAGAAGATGGCCGCTCTTATGAAGTCCCTGCGCGAGACGCCGCCGAGCGAGATCGCGGGCGTCAAGGTCGCGACGTACAAGGATTATTCGGATGGCACCGCGCGCGACGCCGCAAGCGGCGAGGTCACGAAGATCGCGCTCTCGGGCTCGAACGTGCTGCGCTTTGAGCTCTCCGACGGCACGCACATCGTCGTGCGCCCGAGCGGCACCGAGCCGAAGATCAAGGCCTACATCCTCACCAAGGGCGCGGATGCGCAAGAGCGCGACGCAAACCTCGCCAAATACTCCGCCTGGGTCAATACCCTCGCCTGATATTCCCCAATTCTACCAAAGCAGCAGAGGGCGGCGCGGATCACGCGCCGTCCTTTTTCTATCTTTGCCGCCACGCGGCGAAAGGATGGTTCCCTCTCATGGCAATGCTCGCACTCTACTGGTCCATTATGATCGCCTGCTACCTCCTGGCCTCGCGCCTGCGAAAGTACGCAGAAAAATTCAAATTCGTGGACAAGCTCATGTCGCTTTCCGTTTATGCGCTGGTGCTTTTGATGGGCCTGCGCATGGGCGCAGACGAGGAGGTCACGTCGAGCCTCGGCAGCATCGGCATTCAGGCGCTTTTTGTCACGGTGCTGACTGCTGCGGGCAGCATGCTCGGCGCGTTCGCCGTGCGAAAGCTGCTGCACATCGACCGCCACGCCCACCCCGCCGGTGCAGTCGTCAACGAAGCGGAAGCTGTGCACGAAAAGGCCGACGTCTCGGGCGCGAAAATGTCTTTTATCATCCTGCTGATGGTCGTTGTCGGGATGCTGCTCGGCGATCTTGTCATCCGCCGCGTGTGCACCGACCTACCCGCCTTTCAGTCCCGCTCGGGCGACTATCTTGTAGTCGGTCTGTGTATCATGCTGGGGCTCATCGGCTTTTCCATGGGGCTGGACGGCAGCATTGCCCGCATTCTGCGCAACGCGGGGCTCGGCGTCATTTTAGTCCCCATCTTCGCCGTGCTCGGCACGTTGCTCGGCGGCGCGGTCTATGCCGCGCTCTCACCCATGACGCTGCGCGAGGGACTGGCCATCAGCGCAGGCTTCGGCTGGTACACGATGGCCCCGAGCGTCATCGCAAGCGCGGGGCACACGATGGCGAGCGCGGTCTCGTTTCTGCACAATGTGCTGCGCGAGATGCTCGGTATCATTCTGCTGCCCGTCATCGCGGGCAAGATCGGCTATATCGAGGCCATCACCATCCCTGGCACCGCCTCGACTGACGTGTGTCTGCCGATCGTCGAGCAGGTGTGCAGCTCGGAAACGGTCGCCTACTCGTTCTGTACCGGCATGCTGATGTGCATCACCTCCGCAGCGCTGGTGCCGATCATCATCGGCGCGTAAAAAATCACCCCGCAATGCACGGAAGAAATCATAAAGGGGAGTTCTCTTGTGATAGAGAGCTCCCCTTTTCGCGTCTTTACACACGGCCAAGCAAGTGCGGTATCGGACGCTCACTGCACTGCCGGGCACTGCCGGCCTTCGTGGTCGATGGTATAGTCACAGGTGAGCAAGATCTTCGAAATCGGTACGATCTTATACCCCTCGGCGAGCAGGTAGTCGAGGATATCCGGCAGCGCCTCGGGCGTATGCTCGCCCGCATTGTGGAACAACACGATCGACCCGCTCTGCACCTTGCCCGTCACACGCTTCGTGATCTCACCCGCCGAGATGCCCTTCCAGTCGAGGGAATCCCCACTGGCAGCACTTGGAAACGCCTGTCGTGCCTCGCTTCATGGCCTCCGCTGACTGTCTTCTTTCCGCCTATTCATAGCCCACCGCTGAACATGCCCAGAATCAATTCCATATTAGTAAAGTGTGTTCACCAGACACACAGCAGGAACTGCTGCCGCAGAATTGCGGCAGCAGTTTTGTGAAATTCAATCTGCGTTTGCTCAAATCAGCCAAACAGGAACATACCATTTTTTGATCGACCGGGATCATATCCGGCGGCATGCAGATCACGGCACCGGTTCCAATCTTCGTTTTCAGATGCGCTGCTCCAGCCGAGATGCTGTCAGCATCTGGTTCTTTCTCAATAGGATTCAGCACGCTGAAATTCTTTGCGGCATCCTTTGTCGCAGAGTTTTTTTGATCTCTATCGGAGAAACGACACCATCCTGATAAATGATAAGGTCGATCTCCTTCTTGTTGCTGTCACGGTAGAAATATAGCGGCGGCTGAGATTTTCCCTGATTGAGGTAGCTCTTGTAGATCTCAGATACCACCCACGTTTCAAAGAACGCGCCGTCCATCGCTCCCCGCTCTAATGTCTCTGCGCTGGTCCATCTGGTGAGATGTGCGCAGAGTCCTGTGTCGAGAAAATACATTCTCGGAGCCTTGATCACTCGCTTCAAGGCGTTGTTGGAGTAGGGCTGGATCAGTGCCACAATCCCCGAGGACACCAGAATCGAAAGCCACTGCTTTGCGGTTGGCGCCGATTGAGCGAAGCAATTTTGATGCGGTGGAAAAACTCTGGCGTGCGGGTACCATCAGCGCAGCGGAAGCCATGCGTCGTCTGGATTTTTCAGGATTTTCAAGGGTTTCAAGATTTGCTAAAAAATAATACATTTTTACACAGCCTTCAACAGGGTGGTAAAGCCGTCCGGAATAACTTCCGGTCCTGGCTCATACATTCTCGAAGGAGGAAACCCTTATGATTATCAAAAACACTTATTCAACCGTTGACCCTATAGAGCGCTCTGCGCGTCAGGCGGAGAGCCGCCGCTGCCTTCTGCTGCTGGCTGCCCGCGCGCAGAGGTGAGGCCGATGGATGCCATTTATGCGCGTCAGTCCATCGATAAAAAGGGCAGCCTTTCGATCGAGGGACAGATCGAACTGTGCCGGAAGTTTACTGTGGACGATGCCCTTGTTTTTTCGGACAAGGGCTTTTCCGGCAAAAACACCAAGCGGCCTGCTTTCGGCGAGCTCATGGAGGCGGTGGAGGCGGGCCGCGTCAAAAAAATCGTCGTGTACCGGCTGGACCGCTTCAGCCGCTCCCTCGCGGATTTCAGCCAGATCTGGGAGCTTCTGCGTAAAAACGATGTCGAATTTCTGTCTGTCAACGAGCAGTTCGACACTTCCTCACCGATGGGACGGGCTATGCTCAACATTGTGATGACCTTTGCCCAGCTTGAGCGCGAAACGACCGCGGAGCGTGTGCGCGACAACTACCATCACCGCGTTTCCCTCGGTGCATGGCCGGGTGGTCCCGCACCGTACGGGTATGCGCTTTCCAAAGCTGAGCTTGACGGGCGCAAGGTCTCATCTCTGATAGCCGATGAAAACGCAAAGACTGTTCTCCACATTTTTGAAGAATATGTCCGGTCTGAAACATCGCTGCGCGCCCTTGCCAAAGCTCTGACTGAGCAGGGCATTCACGGCCCCAAGCGCGAGGCGTGGGATAACGTGACTCTGTCCCGTATTCTGCGGAACCCCGTCTACGCGCAGGCTGACGAAGCGGTCTACTGCTATTACCTTGCGCAGGGCATCCAGATCCGCCAGATGCCCGAAGTTTTTGACGGCGTCCATGGCTGTCTTCTGATTGGGAAGCGCGACCGCAGCCGCGGCAAGTACACGAAAAAGGATGAGCAGATGCTCAGCCTGTCCACGCATGAGGGAATCATTCCGTCTTCCCTCTGGCTGCGTGCGCAGGACAAGCTCTCCGGACAGATGCAGCTTCCCCGCGCCAACGCGGGTAAATACTCCTGGCTGACCGGTCTCTTAAAATGTGGCAAATGCGGCTATGCCGTCAAGGTCAACTACATAAAGTCGGAGCAACGCTGTAAGCTGGTCTGCTCCGGTCGGTCCAACTTCGGCAGCTGTGATGAATCGATTGATGTAGACCTTAGAGAGCTGGAGACCCATATTGCCAATGAGCTCCAGCACATTCTCGATGCCTGTCCCGCCGAGCTTCCCTCAGTAAATGAAGACCACGTGCAGGCGAAAGCTGTTTTGGAAATCGAGCAGAAAATCGATCGTCTGGTGAACGCTCTCGCCGAGAGCAGCGATGTGGCGGTCGTGTATATCTCAAAAATGATTGAAAAACTGCACGCCGAGCGGGAACAGCTCTTACATACCGCCCCGCATTCTGCGCCTCAGATTCGGCGGTTGGATTTTTCTCATTCTGTTTTTGACGAGAAAAAATTGATCGCCGCCGAATTCATCGAGCGGATCGAACTCGACGGCAACCATGTCAACATCATTTGGAAGGCCTGATGGGGCTGCACAATTGCGTGCGCTTCATCGGGCTCTTTCATAGTCTGCACCAATTTTTTATCACGCTACAAACATCCGAATATCTGCCATCTTTTCCCTGGGCACCAAGTCGTATATGCCCTGCACACGGACTCTGCGCACTGTCATCTGCATTTTGTCGTGAACTCGGTCTCCTTTGAAGACGGCAAAAAGCACTTCAGCGGATTCCATGATCTTTTCCCGGTCCGCGATTTTCTGCAAGAATGCTTTCCGCGTTCGAACGTGCACATTTACCAGTCTTTCCCTGCCTCCGATGTTAACCGCTTCGGATGCTCCGACGATGACGAATTGCTGCGGATCGATTAAAACTGCGAAAGAGCTGTAAGACTTTTCCTTGCCGCAGGAACCTTTTCAACATTTTCTGCAGCACAAGGCCAAATATTCCTATTACACACTTTGAACTATGCCGGTTCGGCTGTATTGACAGTCCGCAGCAGGAATGCTACCATGAAATTAAAACTGGGCAAGAAAAGAGGAAAGCGAATGACATTGAATCAATTAAAAGTGGGGAATTCTGCCGTGATCACCACTGTTGGCGGAGATGGAGCCTTGCGCTGCCGCCTGCTGGATATGGGCTTGATCCCGCACACCCGTGTGACATTACAGAAGGTCGCGCCGATGGGTGATCCTATCGAGATCCGCGTGCGCGGCTACGAGCTAACGCTGCGCGTAGAGGAGGCTCAAAAAATCGAAGTGGAGGACGAGCCGAAATGATCTTTGCACTTGTTGGAAATCAGAACTGCGGCAAAACGACTCTCTTCAACGCCCTCACCGGCTCCAATCAGCATGTCGGCAACTTTCCCGGTGTCACGGTAGACCAGAAGATGGGAGAGATCATAGACGAAAAAGGCTGTTCCGTGGTGGATCTGCCCGGCATCTACTCCTTGCGGCCCTATACACAGGAGGAGATCGTCTCCCGTGACTTTATCCTCAACCAAAAGCCGGACGGCATCATCAACATTGTGGATGCCACCAACATTGAGCGGAATCTGTACCTGACACTTCAGCTGCTTGAGTTGCGGATACCTATGGTGCTGGCGCTGAACATGATGGATGAAGTGCGTTCCAACGGCGGTTCCATCGACGTGCAGAAGATGAGCGCCTCGCTCGGCATCCCTGTCGTACCGATCGCGGCCGCAAAGGGTGAGGGCGTGAGCGAGCTGGTGAATCAGGCGATTGCTGTGGCTCGGAGCAGAACTCTGCCAAAGGTGACAGATTTCTGCGCGGATGATTCCGCCGTTCACCGCTGCATCCACGCCGTTACGCATCTGATTGCCGATCACGCCGACCGCATCGGTGTGCCGGCTCGCTTCTGCGCAGCAAAGCTGATCGAAGGCGGCGATGACCTTGCCGACCGTCTGGCACTTGATCAAAACGAGCGCGAGTTGCTTGAGCATTGCATCGTGCAGATGGAGAGTGAGGCAGGACTTGATCGCAACGCGGCGCTTGCTGATATGCGCTACACCTTCATTGAAGGCGTGGTGGCATCATCTGTGGTGAAATGCCATGAAAGTCGGGAGCACGCCCGCTCCATGAAGATCGACAGAATTCTCACCGGTCGCTACACAGCCATTCCGACGTTTCTGCTTGTCATGCTGCTGATTTTCTATCTCACCTTCAATGTTATTGGTCAGCGTCTGTCCGACTGGCTGCAAGGCGGGATCGATGGCCTTACCTTTCTTGTAGACCAAGCTTTGACTGCCTATGAGATCAATCCTGTGGTACACAGCTTGATTATTGACGGCATTTTTTCCGGTGTTGGCAGTGTGCTGGTGTTCCTGCCTATCATTGTGACGCTTTTTTTCTTCCTCTCTATCTTGGAAGATACCGGCTACATGGCCCGCGTCGCCTTTGTAATGGACAAGCCTCTGCGAAAGATCGGTTTGTCCGGCCGCAGCATCGTCCCTATGCTCATCGGCTTCGGCTGTTCTGTGCCGGCAATTATGGCAACGCGCACGGTGTCGAGTGACCGTGACCGCAAGATGACGATCCTGCTCACGCCTTATATGAGCTGCTCGGCAAAGATCTCCATCTACGCGTTTTTTACCGCGGCGTTCTTCCCGACGCACCGCGCGCTTGTGATGATCTCTCTGTATCTGCTGGGCATTCTGATTGGAATTGCTGCGGCCCTCATCATGAACCAAACCGTGTTCCGCGGAAAGCCCGTGCCTTTCGTTATGGAGTTGCCCAATTATCGGCTTCCGAGCCTCAAGAGCGTTGCGCTGCTGCTTTGGGAAAAGGCCGAGGACTTTTTGCAGCGGGCGTTTACTGTGATTTTTCTTGCTACCATTGTGATCTGGTTCCTCCAGAGTTTTGATACCAGGCTGAATGTAGTTACCGACAGTGCCGATAGCCTTTTGGCTCTCATTGGTCGATGGATCGCGCCGGTGTTCGCACCGTTGGGCTTTGCGGATTGGCGCTGCGCAACCTCCCTTATTTCCGGTTTTATCGCAAAGGAATCTGTGGTCAGTACGCTGCAGATTCTGTTAGGCGGGGCTGCACTTTCTACGATGTTTACCGGTCGTTCCGTTATCAGCTTTCTGGTGTTCACGCTGCTGTATACTCCCTGCATCGCGGCGGTAACCACGATTCGACGAGAATTCGGCTCAGCGCTGAAGACAGTTGGGGTCGTGATGTTGCAGTGCTGCGTGGCATGGATCGTGGCTCTTGCTGTCTATACCTTGGTGGGGATCCTGTGATGCATCTGTTAGATTGGGTCCTTCTTGTCCTCATCGCAGCTGCAGCTATCACAGCCATCCTGCACTGGCGAAAAAAGGCCAGATCAGGTAGCGGCTGCTGCGGAGACTGCTCGCACTGCAAAAGGCGCTGTTCGTAAAGTCTGATAAGTGAATGATGCCGGAAGCGGGGCGTTACGACAACCTCTCTTGGCAAGTTTCTCAGGTCTTCCTCTTCCTTTTTGCGAAAGCCCGGATCAAGCCGAGTTAAAATACCATTAAAATACTGTACGGTGGATTGAAAAAATGAGCCAACAGGACTATTTTATACAAGGTGAGTGTGTAAAATCAAATTTTTTAGGGGGAGGCGGATAAAAATGCCGCACCGAAAGAAGATTTTACTCTCAGACAGTAATGAAGCCTTCAGTATGCTCCTGACGGATTCCCTGCGTGAGCGCGGAGACTTCCGTGTATTCCACGCAAGGGATGCGGACGAGACAACCGAGGTGCTCCATCGGCACCGACCTCACGTTCTTCTGCTGGATTTTCTGCTGCCGCACAAGGGCGGCTTTCACGTTATGCAGCAGCTGCGTGAGGGCGGACACAAAATCTCGACGATCTTTATGACAGCGCTGCCGACGCACAAGGTCATAGAGGAGGCATACCGTCTGGGCGCAAGCTTTGTGCTCCCGAAGCCTTTTACGACAAGGGCGCTGGCCGAACGGATACACGATGCACTGCACAGTGATCGGCCCTAATTTGCACACATCAAAAATAGTGACCGCCATCTCAGTGAGCGAACGGCTGGCTCCTTGAGATGGCGGACTTTTATATCCCCATCTACGCTGCTGAGGGCGACAGCGTTATGAAGCTGCTCACGTCCGGCTTCTCCGGCAACGCGACTACTGCTCTTGCCTACATCCTGCTCGGTACCTTCGCTACGGCGATCGCTACCACCGGCCTTGCCGACATTGTCTCCAAGAAGCTGAGCAAGATCATTGGCACCACTTCTCGGCATGATCACCCTGATTGCCTGCCTGTCTCAGAACCTCATCCCCATTCACATCGCTTATATCCCCATCCTGATTCCTCCCATGCTCGTGCTGATGAACAAGATGCGCCTCGACCGCCGCGCTGTGGCTTGCTGCCTTGCCTTCGGTCATAAGGCTCCCTACATTGCCATTCCCTTTGGCTTCGGTCTGATCTTCCAGACCATCATCAGCGACAACCTGACCGCCAACGGCATGGAAGTCACTGTCAACGACGTCGCCAAGGTCAACTGGGTGCTCGCCGTTGCCATGCTCATCGGTCTGCTGATCGCCGTGTTCGTGCTCTATCGCAAGCCCCGCGACTATCAGATGATCGAGGCGGATACCTCCGCGTCCGACGCCGTCACCGGCGAGCTCGGCTACCGTCACTATGTGACCATGGCTGCCATCGTCGTCGTCGTTGTCGCTCAGGTCCTCACCGAAGACCTCGCTTTGTCCTCCCTCGCCGGTCTTGCCGTCATGATCGTCTTCCGCGCCATTCCCTGGAACGAGATCGACGAGCAGCTCGCCGGCGGCGTGAAGCTCATGGGCTATAACGGCCAATGGGCGGCGGTCTGGGGCGAAAACGGCTTTATCCCCATGACGGGGACGATCCGACCGGCGGTGTTAATGAGCTGGTCGAAGCTGGCGTTTCCGTCATGGGCGGCAGCAAGCTCATCGCTGCGATCGTCATCACCCTCATCGGTCTTCTGGTCACCATGGGTATCGGTACCTCCTTCGGTACGGTCCCCGTTCTGGCTGTCCTCTTCGTGCCCCTCTGCGATCACATCGGCTTCTCTCCCGCTGCTACCATCCTGCTGATGAGCGCTGCCGCGGCTCTCGGTGACGCCGGTTCCCCCGCGTCCGATACCACCCTCGGCCCCACGTCCGGTCTGAACGCCGACGGTCAGCACAACCACATCTGGGATACCTGCGTGCCGACCTTCATCGCCTTCAACATTCCTCTGATGATCGCTGCGGTCATTGTTTCGCAGTTCATCTAAGACTTAGATCCTGTTCGTCTGTCTGTGTGCCGGCGGTGTTCAGCCGTTCAAGAATGAGCTGATAGCCGCCGGTACCGAATTGCAGGTTTGTGTTGACACGCGTGATGGTACAACTGCTGGTTGACAGCTGCGAGCGCACAGCGCCGTAGGTGCAGCCGTCCGACAGCATTCGTGCAACTTGCAGCCTCTGCGAAAAAAGGGACAATTCCTGACGGGTGAAGAGGTCACTGAAAAAAAGATGGCACTCATCTTCGCTGCGAAGGCTCAGAATGGCGCGGTACAGGTCATCTATCGCCTCGCTCGGCGGAAGTTTGATCGACGGCATAGCATTCACTCCTTATCATTTCTAAAAAGTTATTTGACTGTGAAGCCTATTGTAAGTCGAAAATCCGCGTTCATGTCAAGAGACCGTTTTTTTCGTTTCACGCGCTACATATAAGCTCACTTTACCTTTTATCGATATTTCGCCAAAAGGTGGAGTGAGCTTTATCTTTATAAAAAATGAATTTGAAATTCTCTTTTTTGCATGATAAAATACAAATAAGATACTGTACGCCTGCTGTTATTAGAGATAGGAGAGAAAAATAAAATGAGAATCGGTGAGGCATCTAAACGTTCCGGCGTTCCGGTCTCCACGATCCGCTATTATATCCGCAGAGGATTGATCGTACCAGACGGCGAGGGAACGCAGTACCTTTTCGATGAACAGGACTGCCATACGTTAGAGAGAATCGTGCAATTCAAAAAGTGGGGGCTTTCCCTCGAAACGGCGCACAGGCTGCTCTCGCTCGAGCGCGTGTCGAGCGGCGTGGAGCAGGACACGGTGGAGGACTGCGTGGCGCTGCTGCGCACACATCAGAAACAGTTAGAGGATCAGCGTGTGCGGTATCAACACTACAAAGAAGAGATCAACGCGTTCATTGATGAGCTGAACCGCCAGGCGGCGGCGCCGCATGGCAGCGCTCTTGCGCCGACCGGCGTGCCGCTGCGCGCGCTCTCACTGCTGTGCTGCCCGCGCTGCGGCGGCGCGTTCCAGATCAGCAAGGCAGATATGGATATGTCCGCTATTTTTTCCGCCGACCTCCACTGTAGCTGCGGCTACCGTGCGGAGATCCGCAACGGGATCATCTACGCCGAGTGCGAGGAAAAGTACCCCTTTGACGAACCGGACATTGACCGCGAACTGTACCGCAGCGCGCCGAGCGAGCTGGTTTCAT
>ERZ824575.1598-NODE-1598-length-20684-cov-3.692278_pt1 | contig 20684 bp, 16 predicted proteins | sample MGYA00519470_ERZ824575 | MGnify/ENA primary metagenome ERZ824575 (study PRJEB31778, sample SAMEA3449170) | human gut metagenome | biome: human gut; feature: human-associated habitat; material: faeces | place: United Kingdom | collected 2010/2012 ...
ATTTCCACCCATACCTGTAATAATTGACATTATTGATGATAATGCTACAACTTGTGCAATCGTAGATTCGAAAACTTTTATTGTTGCAGATGCTAAAAATGCTGTTAACAAATTTACAAGCAACCATGGAAGTCTTAATTTTATAGATTCCCATAATGTACTATCTAATGTCTCTTCTTTTGCGACACCACCCATTTTTAACAAATCTTCTGTATGTTCTTCAACTATTACATCAACTATATCATCAATTGTTATAATTCCAAGCATCGCTTTTTTCTTATTTAAAACTGGTATTGCAGTTAAGTCATATTTTGAAACTATTAAAGCAACTTCCTCTTGGTCTGTTTCTGGATCAACATATACAAAATGCTCATTTGTTATTTCTTCTAATTTTTCATTTTCTGGGGCAACTAATATATCTCTTAATTGTGCTGTTCCTATTAATTCTTTTTTTCTATTTACAACAAAAATTGTATCAATTAACTCTGTTTTTGGTGCTATTTCTTTTATCTTTTTTATTAATACTTCTTCGGGTTCTTCTAGTGTTTTTCCTACCAATTTTAATATTGTATCACTTCTGACAATTTTTGATACATCTACTCCTATTTCTTGCAATTTTTCTATTTTTTCTATAAATTCATCTACTATATTACTTTTTTCTCCTTCTATTTTTATTCCCATTCCTTGAATTTTATTTAATTGTTCCTCTGTTAATGGTGTCCATCTGGAATTTCCTTCTTTTTGTCTTTTTTTATATCCCATTTTTATTCTGCATAATCTCCCTCCAATATTTTCATTAGGATCTAGTCCTATTTCTTCTATCTTTTTTATTAGTACACCATCATTTTCTTTTGGCTTCGTTTTTTTTATCAAATCCAATATTGTATCTGTTACCTGAATTTTCGATACATCTATTTCTATGCTTTGTAATTTTTCCAATTCTTTTATAAATACATCTATTATATTTTCTTTTGGTTTTATTCTTATTCCCAGTTTTTCTAGTCGTTCTAGCTGTTTATCTGTTGGAAATATAGCATTTATCTTTTTTCCTTCTTGTGCCTTTGTATATAGATCTCTTATTGCACTAAGTTTATTTCCTATATTATCAATTGCTTCTAATCCTATTTCTTCTATTTTTCTTATTAATTTTTCATCATTTTCTTTTGTTTTGGTTCTTTTTACTAAATCCAATATCGTATCTTTTATCTTAATTTTTGATACATCTACTCCTATTTCTTGTAATTTTTCTAATTTTTCTATAAATATATCTATTGTATTTACTTTGGGGAGTCCTTTTACTTCATTTTCTAATTCAACAAAATCATGCAAATTTCCTTTTACCTCAAAACTATCAACTTCTAGAATTTTATCACTTTCATCTTTGGTAATTCTTTCAAGCTCTCTATCCCATAACTCTATTTCTTCACCTTTTGCTATAATATTCTCTATATTATTTCTTTCATCTTCTGTAATTCCTTCATTATCAATTCCATTTCTATATTCTATATATTTCTGTTGTATTCTATATAATGTTGCAGCATATCTTTTTTCTTGATTGTTTGTGCTCGTTACTTGTGGTAATATTCCTCCATGTGATTTTACCCAATCTACTACTATTGTTAATAATTCTAAATCATTTTTTCGATTATTGCTTTTTATTTCTTTATCTATCTCAACTCTTTCTGTATTATTTGCAAAATCCATTACTACTGGTCTATCTTCATCTTTTGGTGGATTATCTGGATCTACTGATGTTATTACTCTTCCTATTTGTTGTTTGTACAATATTTTTGAATTTTCATCTAATGGTCTAAACCATAATATTCCATTTACTCCATCTACATGAACACCTTCGTTTAATTTATTCATTACTATCATAAATTTTGTTTTGTCTGAGTTTTTACTTTCAAATCCTTCTAATTGCCTCTCGTTTTCTTTATCACTATAAGCTCCAAGCATTGAATAATATTCTGGTTCTATTCCTGAATTTTTTAAATATTCACTTATTTGTTTTTCCCATTCTTTTACTTTATCTATACTATCTTTTCCTTCTTCATTTCCTCCAACTGGTATAAATACTATATATTTTCCACCTTTTTTTACATTTTGTTTTAGTATTTCTGGTATTCCTTCTGCACTTTCAAGATTTTTTCTTAATTTATCATATTGTTCTAATTTTTTCTTTCTCTCATTCTCATCTTCTATCTCATTTATTTGTTCTGCTAAATTTTCCATACTTCCATCTGTTAATAAATTATACTCACATGAAACTACCTTTGGATTTACTACCATTCCTAATTGTATTGCTTCTTTTAGTTCTATCTTTGCTGCTATATGTTTTTCTGCTCTTATTTCTTCATCTGTATATCCTAATTTTTTCGCTATTTCATCTGACATGTTTCTATCATCTACATCTCTTGTTGGTGTTGCTGTTATTCCTAATACTTTGGTTTCTTCTGGTTGATTTTCTATTAATTTATCTAATGATTTTTCCCATTTTTCTGCACCTGTTCTATGTAATTCATCAAATATCATAAAATCATATTGTTTTTTTAATGTTTCTTTTCCTGCTTTTGTTATTAAACTTTGATATGTAGCAAATTGCAAGTTTTTAAATACTTCTGCTATTATTTCATCTTTGTTTTTTCCTGTTATTCCTACTTTTCCACGAATATGCTCTATTATTCTATCTTTGGTCTGCTCTAATATTTCATTTGATGGTGCTAAATATAGCATTTTTTTATTATTTGTTTTATATGCTATTTTTCCTAATTCTATTTGATTTTCTTCTATTGCTATTTCTTCTGCTGTTTTTCCATATTGTAACATTTCTGTTAATGCTACATATGTCTTTCCTCCTCCTGTTGGTAATATTATACTTGCATATCTTTTTTCTTTATATATTTCATCTGCTTTGTTTACTGCATCTTGCTGATAATCTCTTAATTCTATTCCTGTTCCTTTTACATCATAATATCCTAAATATCTTTCTATTTGCTCTATTGATAGATTTTGTGTTATTTCTCCTATATTTTCTTGTATTTGTTCTACATAGTTTTCTGATTGTAATATTTCATTTAATCTTCCTTTTGATGCCATATTTATAACTGCTGTTGGTATATCTTTGTTTTCTATTCCTGCTTCTTTTAATTTTTCATATATTGATACACAATTACTTTGTTTTAATTTCTGGATTAATTCATTTCTTTCTGCTACAGACATTTCCTCAATATTAAGACTTCCCCAATCATACATATCTGCTATTGCACTTGCAAAATAATCTTCTTTTTCTATTGTTTCCATTGTCTGCATTTGTGCAAAATTTGATGTCATTATATCTCTTACATTTGAAAGTCCTCTTTCTTGTATTATCTGCATTTGTTCTTCATCTGTTAAATTTTTTATTGAGTCTACTAATCCTATTTCATTTGGTTTTAGATCTAAGTTTACAGATTCACTTATTCTGTATCCTGTATTACTTTTTCTTGTTGTTATTTTTGGTTCTATTTCAAATCCATTATTTTCAATGTACTTTATAATCTCTTCATATTTTGGATTATTTTCTGTTATCTTTCTTAACATTCCTGCTAATATTCTAGCATTTGCTTGTCCTTTTGATAAATAATACATATTTTTTACAATAGAACTTGCTTGTCCATATTCTACTTTTCCTTCTGTTATTTGATACATTTCTTCTATTGATATATCGTCTTTTGGTGTTCCATCATCTCTTAATATACTTTCTTCTGGTATTTCTAGTTTTCCACCATTTATTATGTATTTTACCAATTCTGTTTTTAACTCATTTACTACTTCTTTATCTTGACTCTCAGCTTGTTGTATTAATGCAAACATATCTAAAAATTCTTTTGATATATCTGTTACCCTGTTTCCTTCTATATCTCCATAATATATTTGCTCTCCTGATGCAAATGCACTTCCTAGTGTTTTTATTAATTCACTATTTGTTTTTATTCTTGGAACTGCTGGTCCCATTAATCCTTTTTGTTCTAATATTGTTAATTTTGCTACTATTTTATTTTTTTCTAATGTTTGCTCATCATCTAATGCTTGAAAACTACTTACTCTAGCTAATGGTGCTTTATATATTATTCCTTTTTTCATTCCAGATTTACTTGTATCTATTCCTTCTGGTGCTGTGTATTTTACTTTTAGTATCTCTTTTAATTTTTTTGATTCTGTTGCTTCATCTATTCTTCTGAAATCTTCTAATACTTCTTCTGGGATATTTCCTTGGGCTATTCTTTCTTGTACTTTTTTATCTATTTCTGCTAACATATATTGCCCTGCATTATATACTCTTTGTCCCATTTCTTTTTTTGGAACTTTTATCATTACATATTTATCACTAAATGTTTCTCCATATGTTCTTGCTACATTGGCATTGCTTGATAATGATATACAATTTGTTTCTAAGCTATAATGCATTTTTATATGATTATACATTTCTTCTAGTGTTACTGTACTTTCTGCATTCCATCTTGGCTCTATACTATGTGTTCCTTCCCATCTTTCTCTATCTGTACGTAATCTTATATATTTTCCGTTCTCATCTTTTATGTTTCCTTCTTCTAGGTCTTTTATGTCTCCTGGCTCTAATGACCTAAAAAAGTAGTAATTTTCTTCATCACTTATTATATTGAATTTTTCTATATCAAACATTTCTTCCATAGTGTTTTCCTCTCATTTTCTCTTTCGATTTCTCAACTTTTTACTTCTTTTATTTTAGCATATTGATTATTTTTTTTGAAGTGTTTTGAAATAAAAAAATAGTAAGACATTTATATCTTACTACTTTTCTCCAATTTGAATTAATCTATCAATATATTCAGCCATAAAAATTGGCACATTCAAAATATTTCCACTCATATCCAAATTTCTCATTGAAAATCTAGCAATTTTTCATTCAATCACGTTTTTGCAACTTGTTTTATCACATTTTTGCAAGCTTTTTTCTGCTATTTATCACACTTTTGCAAGTTCAATAGTTTTTATATAGAAAAAACACCACATATTCTTTCAAACTATGTAGTGTTTTTCAATATATTTTCTTACTTTATAAAATTATTTATTAGTAATTTCCTCTAATTCCAAAAGTTCATTCCATCTCTTATCAACTTCTTTTTGGAATTCTTCTATCATCCATTCATTACCAGGTTTAAACATATGTTTAAAACGTTTTTGTGGACGTAAAAATTCTTCAACTGGTAATTTTTTTACTGGTTTATATGTTATATGATATTTTCCATCAACAACTTCATATAATGGCCAATAACATGTATCTGCAGCTAATTTATTGATTTTCATTAAATCTTCTGTTGCATATCCCCAACCTCTTGGACATGGTGCCATAACATTTAAAAATGCTGCTTTCCGCTCTATGGCATCCTGATTGTCTTCCGGTCCCCCAAGATAAACCAGATGCTTTAAATGATGTTCTATAATAAGATGCTCCACACATTTTTGCATACCACCAAAGTTATCCACCATGACATAGATACCCCGTGGATCATCCGTCGCATCTTCTAACAGTACATATGGTATTCCCGCAAATTTATCCAGAAATGCCTGTTTATCTTCATTTTTCTGAAAAATGCAAAGAGAGCCATATGCTATAATCAATACATCTACTTTCGCTAATTTTGCATAATCATAGACGGTATTATACTGATAATCAAAATCCTCCAGTGCAAACTTCTGGTTAAAACGCACACTCTGCGTTCCCAGAAAATAAATCACATTAACGTCCATCCCGCTTGCTGCTGCCCGAATCCCTCTCATCAGGTCCTTCGGATGTGCTGTATGCACATTTCCAATCAATACCCCAATTGTAAATTTCTTCCCCATATCATCGCTTCCTATTCCTGCCACAAACGCTGTTCTGTCTGTCCCTCCTGAAATAATTCACGCATTTGTTCATCTAGTTTATCATCCGGTTCATAATCTTTTAACATCCGAATCAGATGCTGCTCCCGCACATCATCTGTCATATAGTCTGCCAGCATCCGGTTGACCTCTTCAATTAACTGCTGTGGTTGTAAAATCTCTGTTGCCATATTTCCGGTCAGTTTGTATGCAAGACCTGCCGCATAATAGAATTCATAGTTTCCCATCATAATAGATGCCTGCAGATTGCATTTGATTACAACACTCTGACGTGCAATTGACTGTATCATTTTTTCACTTCTTCCTTACGGATTTTTATATTTTCATTTTATAACATTCCGAGAAAAACATCAACCCGAACCGCATATTGTTCTACCAATTCCTGTCAATTATCTTTTCTCACTATTTTACCCTTTACAGTGTTTTTACTTCAAGAATCTGATAACCGTCTTATAAAATAGAAAAGTGAGCCTGCTGTCTTTCCCAATGCCATAAACCAGAGAATCACCCACAATCCCACTTTTACTTTCGTTCTGCGGAAGATAACCGGGAAGGTCTTTAAAAATTCCGCCAACGCTACTGCCACACAGCCCACGAATAATCCTGCACAGATTCCATATACTCCAAGAAAAATATGTCCCAGCGGAATCCGCATCATAAGGAAAACTGATAAGAGGTTTCCTCCGATTCCACCTAATACAATCATATTCTCGTAAAGACAAATCCGGGCGGCAGTCTTCGTCTTTCCAATCATCCGGGGAATGATATTTAACATAATCAGAAATGCAAAGGTTCCTCCAGCCACCGCAGCGCCGGCGGTCAGTCCTGCCAGTCCTAGGAAAACATGTCTAATCCACATCAATTGTCTTGCCTCCCCGTCCGCAGTTGGCAATGTAAGTATCATCTACATCTTTTTCGTACTTACGCATCTCCACCTGGATTGGTGTCGGGTCGTTTGTTATCTTGCTGTTTCCAAAATGGTTAAAGAAAATGATAACTCCCACAGGCAGACCAATGCTATAGCAGATTTCCAGCTCCGTAATGCCGGTGGATTCTTTCCCCATCACCTGATAATAAAGCTTCTGGAACAGTTCCGTCACAGAAATGTCATTATTAAATGCCATGATGGTAAACGCCGCTCCAAAGAAAACCAGCACACATAAAACAGCTGTTTTTGCATACTCCGCTGTTTGGGAAGGCTGCAATGCCGGTTCATATTCAATCACAAAATCCGCTTCTCCTTCATTGGTAATGTCCACATTGGGATACTGTGCCTGTATCATTTCAAAAATTTTTAGGGAAGTCATCACCTGAACATATTCTGTTTTCTTTGCTTTCTGTGGAAAGGAATAAATTTTCATCTGCTTCAACTGGCGTATCATTGCTTCATCCGTTCCTGTCATCCTGGCAACATCCGATAACTTGACATGGCGGTCTTTGACCATGGAATTCTTTTCGATTTTAATATAAAGACTTGTCTGCTGACTACTCATGAAAATGGCATCCTTTCTACGAATTTTGTTACAAATGTTCCTTCGCCCTTCGTACTTTTATTTCCATTTTCATTGGTATAATAAAGAATGCCTCCTATCACGGCGATTATCACCAGTGAAAGGAGGCAGATACGATACGTCTTATGCTTCATACTATTCCGCCTCATTTCCTGTATTTTCCGGAATAGTATGTGTTACGATTCGTTTTTTATTCTTTTATTTCGTTTTCAGGGCATCTATCTGAACTTCTTTTCCATGTCCAAATGCACCTTCCATCTGACATACTTTTGCAGCAAACTTTGCAGCCTCTTTTATGCTCTCTTTGATTGCCACATCATCATGCATACCCTTTTTCTTGCGGTCGAGATAACCTACCATAAAAGTTGTAATAAGAGAGTCTCCTGCACCCATTGTATCTATTGCCTTTTCAATCGGGTAAGCTGACTGTTCAAAGAACTCATGATTAGCATAGAGCATACAGCCTTTTGCTCCTCTTGATGCACATACAATTTTCGGTCCATAAGATGCTACCTTCTGAAGATGCTCCTTTACTTCATCATCTGTTCCATCAAAGGAGCAGAATGCATATGTTACCAATGGAGCTATTTTTTCATAATATTCCGGTTCAGAATCATCAGAAAAGTCAAAGGATAACGGAAGTCCTGCTGCTTTAATCTTTGGAAGCTGTGACTCCATATAACAGTAATTTCCACTGTGTACCAGATCAAATTCTGCAAGATATTCCAAGTCAAATTCATCCAGATCATAAATATGTCTGCTCCGGACTCCACCTTCATTATAATCTAAGAATACACGGTCACCATCTTCTAAGGTACATCTGGAATAACCATTTTCTCCCTCAATTTTCTTACACTTTACCAGTTCAATCTGTTCTTCCCTCAACGCAGAAATAACATGATCTGCATTTTTATCAGTACCAAAATAGCCCATATAGGCACACCTTTTTGCACCAAACATTTTGGCATACACAGCAAGATTTACACAATTTCCACCTGGATACTGTACATTCTCGTGAGTATAAATATCTACCACGTTATCCCCAAAGCCTACCACACTTACGTCATATTTCATACTGTTTCTCCTTTCGTCTAGTACTCTACAACTCCCATATACCGGCGCATATCCAATGGGTGTCCGCTCTTATTCTGAATTGCAGTACGGTATAACACGCTCATTTCATAGAACAATGGAGCATTAAAATAATCTACGCAGGAATCATCTATTGCATCCATTCCACAATCTGCTGCATCAATAATCTCATATTTTTCCGCATATTTATTTAAAAATACTTCTGCTCTTTCATCAATCATTCTTGTTTTTCCTACCGATTTTAAGAGGATATAAATATGGTCTTTATCTGTTACCTCAAATGGTCCATGGAAATATTCTGCGGAATCAAGATAACAGCAGTCCATCCACTGCATCTCCTGAAGAGAACAGATTGCAAATCCGTATGCCTGTGCATATGCAGAACCGGATGCCATAATATATAAAAATGGTGCATTATAATAATGTTCTGCAAAATTCCATGCCTTATTCTGAAACTTCTTTGTTGCATTACGGATAATTGCATCGCATTTAGTGATTCCATCCTTCATTCCTTCATAAAGTTTATACTCCGGCTCCTGTCTGTGAATCAACTCATTTATAATACTGTAATTTAATCCTAATGGTCTATCCTTCTGTAATGTTTCCGGCTCCCAATCATAGACAATTGCATGGAATTTTTCACTGTCGCAGGCACTGCCCGGTGTATGTGTATATGTAATTACAAATGCACCTTCCTTTACACCAAGTTCTGCTGCTTCTACCGTTTCTTTTGTATTTCCACCATGTGAACAGATAATGACAACAGAGTGTTTTCCAAGTTTCTTTGGAGGGGTTAAAACAAATTCTTTACTGGTAATCCACTCTGCTGTCATGGTGGATGATTCTCGGTTAATAAAGTAACATGAAGAATAAAGGTCAACCAGAGAGCCTCCACAGGCCACAAAATATACTTCACTGATTGTTCCATTTTCCTTTTCAATTATATCAACAAATTTTTCTACGTTAAATTCTGATGCATGCATTTTTAAATACCTTCTTTCTTAGTTATTTTTCTTAATCAGTTTTCTCATTAAAATTGTTATAACCATACCAAGTACAGCAGTTCCCATCAGGAAGCCAAAAATCATTGGATAAGCATTATTTCCAAATTTATCCATCCACTTTCCAAAAATTATATAGTAAAAAGAATCTGGCAAATATCCGATAATAGATGCAATTCCAATTACAGTTCCTGCATATATCGGTTTAAATTTACATTCCTGTAATCCCGACCAGATTACTCCGTAAAGCATCATACCAATTGCACTTGGTAACAAAGAAACAATTGTTGCCAGTACCGGACTGATGTTGGATGGCATTATCAATACTCCACCATAAATCACAATTGTAATTCCAAATGCAGTAATATACCATTTTGTAGAAGATTTAAAAATCTTATCTACGATAATTCCACCAATCGGACATAAAAGGTTCATAAGATTACTTCTCACAATACTGATAAAAGATGAATGTACCAACGGTATACCAAGTACATCCGTCAGATATGGTGAAAAATAGGATACACTTGTATACAGACCATATGCACATAATACCATCAGTGAAAAGAGCCAGGTCATCGGATTCTTTAACGCTTCACCGACATATTTAATTTTAAATTCTTCATCAGAAGATTTTGTCTGTGTAATACTTTTTTCTTTAAAAAATATCATTGTCAGAATTAAAGCAACTGCTGTAAATGCTACCATTGCCCATACTGCAATACTAAAGGAAGTAGATGGGTCATCTGATAAACGGCTTACCTGTAAACATACTGCATTTAAAATTGCAGAAATAATACCTGATGCAGCATAATAAATTCCATAACACATTCCCTGCTCTTCTGCTGTGCCAACCTGACCTACTGCTTTGGTTATTGCTGCCCAGAATACAAAAATTGTAGACACACCAAGTCCAGCCCATAATACGCAGGCTACTGCAAAATTCATGGTAAGTGCATAAATAATTCCGATAACTACAGAACCCAGAATAGAGCCTACTAGACATTTTTTCACAGACCACTTATCAGCTAATATTCCACCTGGAATCAATGTAATCGTATTTGCTGCCGCATAAATTGTCATTAAAATTCCTGACTGGGTATTTGTAATTCCCATAGCTGCAATCTGCTGATCATAAAACACATATCTGATATAAGGGAAACAATACATAACTGCATTTACAAGTCCCAGAATAAAAAGTACCCATAACGTTTTTGCACTCAAATGTGCTTTTGTTTTGTCACTCATCGCAAAACCTCCTTTACCTATTCTCCATTTCTTTATAAACATCCTGTCCAGCACATATGGTTCTTAAAACATGTGCCTTTCGAATTTCTTCAATATCTGTTTTGAGAAGATTCCTGTCAAAAACTACTATATCAGCCTGCTTACCACTTTCCAGCGTTCCTAATATACGTTCCTGTTCCATGGCATACTGGCTTCCAATTGTCCAGGTTTTTAACATTTCCGGTATTGTCAGACCATTTTCCGGCTGAACCGGTTCTTTTCCATCTGCGGCATAGGTTCCGCATCCATAATAAATTGCCTCAGGTATATCCGGTATTAACATCGGAAGATCCGTTGCACCACTTAAAATCACACCATGATCTGCCATTGAACGATAATTCATATAACGGCTCCGCCTGCTACCAAGTTTTTCATCATAGTCTTGTTTCCAATTTTCACAGGAATCCAACTTATAAACCTGTGTATAAATCTCACCAAAGACTCCAAGCTGTGCCATTTTTTCTTCGTCCACTGCACCCGTCAATTCCAAATCAGTAATTCCATGTCGATTCTTTAATCTTCCATTTTCCTTTTCACATTTATCATAAATCTGAAGAATTTTATGGAAGGAACCATCCCCTTCAGAATGCAATGTAAATCTGAATCCTTCACGGTCTGCTGTAAGTACATCTTCTTCTAATAATGCATAATCAATATTCTTTTGGCAACAATAATCTTTTCCCTCATATGGCTCCATCAGATCTGCCTCTTCTGAGACAATCAATCCATCTGTCATCTGATTATAACCGGAAAACCTTAAAAAATCAGAATGATATTTCTTCTTCATTTCTTTTCCATATGCTAAATCCATTTTCTTTCCTACTGGTTGTGACATAAAGGAAATCCGAAGGCTCAATTCTGCTTTCTGTTCCAATTCAGCCAATATATCTGTAAATCCATAAAAATTATCAAATCCCATTTCTTTTACAGATGTTATTCCATGGCTGTTTAACATAGACATATATGCCTTAAACTGTGGAATAATAAAATCTCTATCATTCAGATAAATTTTCATAATTTTATAAATTGCCTCTGAACTTCCGCATGTATCTGGTGTAAACCCAAACACTTCTTCTGCAACTTTGTTCATAGCACAATACCCATGTCCGGCAGTAAATAAAATAACCGGTCTTTTAACCTGTTCCAATTCACCTCCCTTATTTATTTTTTCTGCCAGCTCCGGTTGTAAATGATTTCCAAATAGAACGACCGTCTCCGGATTCATTTCCAGATTTTCTGATAACCGTTCAACTATTTGTTTCAGATTAACTGCTTCTGATAAATCCACACCAAGATAATCCACTACATATCCTGTGAAAAATGTATGGGTATCACCAAATCCCGGGCAAATGGTTCCCTCTCCATAGTCCACAACTTCAGTAGATTCACCCACCAGTTCATTTGGGATATCTCCACATCCGACTTCAAGAATCTGTTTTCCTTTTATTGCCACATATCCTGGATATGCCTCTTCTGAAACAGAATCAAAAATACAGGTTGATTGAAATATCTTGTCTGCTTCTTTTTGCATTTTTCCACCTCCTTTTGTTAAATTGATTATATCATCATATAACGTTATATTGCAATATTGTTTCTTTTTCTCAAATCACTTTCAGCATTCTCAACATTTTATTATCTATTTTTTATACTTTCCCTTTACTTTTTATTACTTTTTATACAATTTTTCACATAATCTTTTCAATATAATGTTTTTTAAATTCATATTGTCATGCAAAACATTATATGTTATTATAACGTTTGTGAGGTGATATTATTATGAAATTGAACACAACCAGTGATATACCACTGTTTGAACAGTTAAAAAATGATTTACTCGAACAAATAAAAAAAGGAATTTATATTTCCGGTCAGCAAATCCCGACAGAAACTGAATTGTCTGAACTATATCATGTGAGCCGTATTACCATAAGGCGTGCAATTACTGAATTATGTAATGAAGGGGTCTTAATTAAGAAACAGGGAAAAGGAACCTTTGTAAAAGAGCGGAAAATTTTTCGTAAACTGGAACATACTCTCAGCTTTTCTGATGCATGCAAAACCAATCAAATGGAAGCTTCTACTATTGTAACAAAACGTGAAGTCATACCTTACGAACAATATCATTTGGATAATGCCAAACTTTTTGAGGGTGATTCTATTGTTTATATCCAGCGTATCCGATATGCCGATGCCACACCTATTATGATTGAAAACAATTATTATCCCTGCCACAAATTTTCATTTTTGCTGACGGAACCTTTAGACGGCTCTCTATATCAGCTTTTTCGTGAGAATTATGATATCTGCATTGGTTGTTCACAAAATTCTTATATTGATGCTGTAAAAGCTTCTACGGAACAAGCCAATCTTCTTCATATTTCACCTGGTGACCCACTGTTTCTTTTTCATACAGAAATGTATGATATCCACAATGAACTTATCCATATAGGATATGAATATATCTGCGGCAGTAAATATCGTTTCTGCTATGACAATTCATAACCTATCGAACCAGTTTCTTACGGAAGTCTATCAACTCGAAAAAATGCTCTGTTTTCTATTTTGAAAACAGAGCATTCTTCTTTTCATCCGAAACAGATATTCTTCTTTTATTTATTTTTCATTGCAACCTGCAATGCCTTGGTAATTGCACTTCCTACCACGAAGCAGGCTGCTGCTTCGACCAGTCCGTTGACACCTACAAAGGCAATGACAAAACGGAATGGATTTAATCCGCCTGCCAGTGACTGTATGTAATCGGAGCTGAAGAAAAAAATTACCAGTGTTGACATGAAGAAAAAGGTATTTAAGATTGGACCTGCCAGGTTGGCAATTAAAATCTTCCAGTTCTTCATTTTCGGGAATTTGGATAATCCCTTATAGATAAGTCCGGTCAACCAGCCCATCAGAATTCTTGATACTACACATACCACGAAGGTTCCGAATGGATTGATGCCAAGAAGTACTGCTCCAAAAGGACTCATTCCAAAGCACTGGATAAAGCTTGTGATTCCAAATACTGCTCCTAATACTGCTCCGCCCAATGGCCCTAAAATAATGGCACCAATTGTAACTGGAACTACAATCAATGTAATTTCCAGACCAAGTGTCTTAATATAACCAAGTGGGGTAAAAGCCAGAATCAGAATGATTGCAACCAACAGAGCCATCTCAACGAGTTTCACTGTTCTGCTACTTCTATTCATAGTCTCTTCCTCTTTTCTGCATCTGTCTGCCGATGCCGCAATATTATTTGTCTGCCACACTGCCAAAACAGTTTCCTGCAAACCTTGTTTAGAATACCACTTTTTTCCACTGTATACAATGTTTGTATTCCAAAAAATACCTGCAGTTTAACTACAGGCAACGTACTTTGCGAATTTCCCGCCAGGTGCATAAAAAAGGGCATCACACAAATCTTCCGGTTTGCATGACACCCTTTTATCACTCATCTTAAATGCGACTCATCCAAGATGAAATATTACATCCATAAACGGATTATTTTGCAGCCATTTCCTCTTTTAATGCTTTTGTAAGAGCTGGAACGATCTTGTTTAAGTCTCCTACTAAACCGTAATCTGCAACGTCGAAGATTGGAGCATCTTCGTCTTTGTTGATTGCGATGATGAGATCAGAATCTTCCATACCTGCTACGTGCTGGATTGCTCCTGAAATACCGATTGCAAAGTAAATCTGAGGACGAACTGTCTTTCCTGTCTGACCTACCTGTAAGTCAACTGGAAGCCATCCATTCTCTACAACTGCACGGGAGCAGCTTACTGTTCCACCAAGAACTTCTGCTAAGTCCTCTAACAGTTTGAAGTTTTCTTTAGAACCAACTCCACGGCCACCGGATACTAAGATCTTAGCATCCATGATGTTTGCTGTATTCTTAACTTCTTTTACGATATCCATGATTTCAACATATCTGTTGTTTGGTGTAAATCCTGGATTGAACTCGATAACTTCTGCTTTTGCACCTTTGATTGGAGCAATTTTCTGCATAACGCCTGGACGTACAGTAGCCATCTGAGGACGGTTATCCGGACAAGCAATTGTTGCGATGGTATTTCCACCGAATGCAGGACGGGTCATCAGTAACTGATTGTGTTTCTGCTCCTGGTTTCCAACCGGATTGATTGGAAAATCACCAATCTCAAGAACAGTACAGTCAGCTGTCAGACCTGTTGCAACTCTTGCAGATACAGTAGGACCAAGGTCACGACCGATTGCTGTTGCACCAACTAACATAACTTCTGGTTTGAATTCGTTGATTACAGATGCTAATGCATGTGCATATGGCTCTGTTCTGTAGTTCTTCAGTTCCGGATCATCTACTACAATAACTTTATCAGCGCCGTACTCAGCAAGCTGATCTGCAAGACCTTTCACATCAGAACCAATTAATACTGCAGTTACTTCTGTATTTAAATCTTTTGCAAGTTCTTTGCCCTTTCCAAGTAACTCAAAAGCAACACCATTTAATGTGTTGTCTACCTGCTGTGCAAAGACAAATACTCCTTTATACTCTTCTAAACCCATTTTATTCACCACTTTTCCTTATTTTTATTAGATGATATGTTTCTCTTTGAATTTGCCAATTAAGTAAGATACTGCTTCGTCGGTATCGAGAGCAACCTTCTCGCCTGCACCTTTACGGACTTTGTCAGATGCTTTTGCGATTTTGGTCGGTGAACCTTTCAGACCAAGGTTAGAATCATCTACGTCTTTAAGGTCAGCTCTGCCCCATACAGTTACTTCTTTGTCAAATGCATCGAAGATTCCGCCTGGAGTCATGTAACGCGGCTCGTTTAATTCAGATAATGCTGTAACCAAGCAAGGCATTTTTGCTTTTAATACATGATATCCATCTTCAAACTGACGCTCAACGATTACGCTGTCACCTTCTACTTTGATATCCTGTGCATAGGAAATAACCGGAAGTCCAAGATGCTCTGCGATCTGAGGACCAACCTGTGCGGTATCTCCATCGATAGCCTGACGGCCTGTGATAATTAAATCATAGTCAAGGTTTCTTAATGCACCAGCGATTGTAGTAGAAGTAGCCCAGGTATCTGCACCACCTAATACACGGTCTGTTACAAGGATTCCCTTGTCAGCGCCCATTGCCATTGCTTCACGAAGAACTTCATCAGCCTTTGGAAGTCCCATGGTAAGTACAGTAACTTCTGCACCGTACTGATCTTTTAATCTTAATGCTGCTTCCAGACCTGCTTTGTCATCTGGGTTCATGATAGTGAGCATTGCAGCTCTATCCAAAGTACCATCCGGATTAAATTTTACTCCGCCTTTTGTATCTGGTACCTGTTTTACACATACAACTATTTTCACGGTATATTCACTCCTTATATTTTTAATTTGTGTGCGCCATGATTTTTCGTTTAAAATCCTTTTGCGCCGATCTGTCAGAAACTATTTTAATAATGCGCCAGAAATAACCATTCTCTGAACTTCGCTTGTTCCTTCGTAGATCTCTGTAATCTTAGCATCACGCATCATACGCTCTACATCGTATTCTCTGATGTATCCGTATCCACCGAATAACTGAACTACTTCTGTAGTAACTGCCATTGCGGTTTCTGCTGCGAATAATTTTGCTTTTGCTGCTTCTACAGAATATACCTTCTGTGTTGCTTTAGCCATAGCAGCTTTGTAAACCAGCATCTGAGCTGCTTCAATTCTGGTTGCCATATCAGCAAGCTTGAACTGGGTATTCTGCTGCTGAGCGATAGAACGACCAAACTGTTTTCTTTCTTTGGTGTATGCAACTGCTCTGTCTAATGCACCTTCTGCAATACCAAGTGCCTGAGCAGCGATACCGATACGTCCGCCATCCAGAGTATGCATAGCGATTGGGAATCCTTTTCCTTCCGGTCCTAACAGATTTTCCTTTGGAATTCTGCAGTCTTCGAAGATTAACTCGTATGTAGATGATCCACGGATACCCATTTTCTTTTCTTTTGTTCCGAAGGAGAATCCAGGAGCTCCCTTGTCCACGATGAATGCAGAGAAGTTCTTCTTCTTTCTTCCTCTCTTATCTTCGGTAACACTTGTGATTGCGATTACGATATAAACGTCTGCAACTTTACCGTTTGTAATAAAGCATTTAGATCCGTTTAATACCCACTCATCACCATCTAATACAGCCTTGGTCTGTGCTCCCTGGGCATCTGTACCAGCACCAGGCTCTGTTAATGCGAATGCACCAAGCTTCTCACCTGTTGCAAGTGGCTTTACATATTTCTGTTTCTGCTCTTCTGTACCGTAAGTCATAATTGGGTCGATACAAAGAGAAGTATGTGCAGATACGATAACACCTGTTGTACCACAAACTTTAGATAACTCTTCAACACACATAATGTATGTTAAAGGATCACAGCCCTGTCCGCCATATTCTTTTGGCACAGGAATTCCCATGAAACCTAATTTTTGCATTTTTGCAACGGTTTCTTCTGGAAAATGTTCTGTCTCGTCAACCTCCTGAGCAAGAGGTTTAACTTCGTTTTCAGCGAACTCTTTAAAGAGCTGTCTAGCCATTTCATGCTTTTTGCTTAATGTGAAATCCATTTTCATTCCTCCATAATAAATTGGTTATTGGGGTGGAGAACCACCTTAAAAGCCGTGGAGACGCAGAGCATAGTCCCCACGGCCGTATTCACTTTTTTAATTATTTGCTGTAATCGTAGAATCCAATACCAGTCTTCTGACCTAATTTTCCACCACGAACCATCTTTCTTAATAATGGATGTGGACGATACTTAGGATCTCCTGTTTCATTATATAATACTTCCATGATTGCAAGGCAGATATCAAGACCAACTAAATCTCCTAAAGCGAGAGGTCCCATTGGATGGTTAGCACCTAACTTCATAGCTGTGTCGATACCTTCAACAGAAGCAACACCATCAGCATAAATGCCAACTGCTTCGTTAATCATTGGGATTAAAATTCTGTTAACTACGAATCCTGCAGCTTCTTCTACCTGTACAGGTGTTTTGCCGATTTCTACGGAGATAGCTTTAATCTTTTCAACCATTTCATCTGGTGTATTAAGACCAGCGATAACTTCAATTAATTTCATAACTGGAGCTGGGTTGAAGAAATGCATTCCGATAACTGGTCTGTCAAGTCCTGCACCAATCTGTGTAATAGATAAAGAAGATGTATTTGTTGCAAACATACATGTTGCAGGAACGATATCCTGTAATTCTTTAAATGTCTGCTGTTTAACTTCCATAACTTCAAGAGCTGCTTCTACTACTAAATCAGCATCTGTACAGATATCTTTTGTACCAGTAGTAATCTTAGCAAGGATTGCATCAGCTTTAGCCTGATCCATTTTTCCTCTTGCTACTCTCTTTTCAAATCCTTTAGCGATTTTCTTTTTACCATTTGCAGCAAATTCATCGTTGATATCACATAAATATACTTCGTATCCTTCTGTCTGTGCGAATGCCTGAGCAATACCTGATCCCATTGTACCTGCGCCAATAACTCCAACTTTCATTGTTTAAAACCTCCTATAAAATGTAATGTATTCCGATAATTAATAATACAATATGTATAATTGATTAATTAGCAGTTTTTAAATGGCTCTTTTACTTTTTCTTTGTTTTTGTCAAGGAAGAATGCCATTCCGTATTTCTGGTCTTCTGTCTCGAAGCAGCTGCCAAATAACTTCTCTTCGATTACGATAGCTTCATCCATTCCTACTTCTAAACCTTCGTTGATAGCTTTCTTACATGCACGAACTGCGATAGGTGCGTTCTTTGCAATACCCTTTGCCATCTTCTTAGCCTGAGGCATTAACTCTTCGAGTGGATAAACTTCGTTAACCAGACCGATTCTGTAAGCTTCTGCTGCTTTAATATTGCGAGCAGTATAGATTAACTGTTTTGCTTTTCCAGGTCCTACGATACGAGCAAGTCTCTGTGTTCCACCAAAACCAGGTGTGATTCCAAGACCAACTTCTGGCTGTCCAAACACTGCATTCTCAGAGCAAAGTCTGATGTCACAGCTCATAGAAATCTCACAGCCACCGCCTAAAGCGAATCCGTTGATTGCTGCGATAACAGGGATTGGAAGTGTTTCAATCTTTCTGAATACATCATTACCAGCTTTACCGAAAGCTTCGCCTTCTGCTTTTGTAAGTGTACTCATCTCTCCGATATCAGCACCTGCTACGAAAGATTTCTCTCCAGCACCAGTAATGATAAGACATCTGATTGCGTCTAAATCTACTGCATCAATAGTTGCATCTAAATCTTTTAATACTTCACTGTTTAAAGCATTTAAAGCCTTTGGACGATTGATGGTGATAATACCAACCTGGCCATCTACTTCATATCCCATTGTATGTATCTCCTTTCAGATTACATTAGCTAACTATTCAATCTAGATAATTAAATAGTTACAAACTATGTAATTGATATAACCGGATTCGAAAACCGAACCCGGATATATGTAATCATTCTATACGTGATTAGTCTCTTTCAACGATTGTTGAGCAGCCCATACCACCACCGATACACAGTGTAGCAAGACCTTTCTTAGCATCACGTTTCTGCATCTCATGTAATAATGTAACAAGGATACGGCATCCTGATGCTCCTACTGGATGTCCAAGAGCAATAGCTCCACCATTAACATTTAACTTCTCTGGGTTGATTCCTAATTCTCTTCCTACTGCTAATGACTGAGCTGCGAAAGCTTCGTTAGCTTCGATTAAGTCAAAGTCATCAATGCTCATGCCTGTTTTTGCAAGAACTTTCTTAGTAGAAGCAACTGGTCCAACACCCATGATAGAAGGATCAACTCCGCCTAATGCTCCTGCTACCCATGTAGCCATTGGAGTTACACCTAATTCTTTAGCTTTTTCTTCGCTCATAACAACAACACAAGCAGCACCATCGTTAATACCTGAAGAGTTGGCAGCTGTTACGATACCATCTTTCTTGAAAGCAGGACGTAATTTAGAAATACTTTCTGCTGTTGTTCCAGGACGTGGTCCCTCATCTGTATCTACGATAACAGTTTCTTTTTTCTTCTTAACTTCTACAGGAACGATCTCATCTTTGAATTTTCCATCTTTAATCGCCTTGCACGCTTTCTGGTGACTTTCCAGCGCAAACTGATCCTGTTCTTCACGGGATACATTATATTTTTCAGCTACATTTTCGGCTGTTACACCATTATGATTGCCATCCAGCGGCCAGGTCAGAATGTCAATTACGCCATCTTCGAAGACTTTGTGTCCCATTCTGGCTCCCCAGCGGGCATCTTTCACATAATATGGAAGCTGTGAAATATTTTCTGCTCCACCGGCAACGACTACATCTGCCTGACCGGTCTGAATTTCCATAACTGCCTCGACAATAGACTGTAATCCCGAACCACACTGTCTGTTTACAGAATACGCTGTCGTTTCTTTCGGCATTCCTGCTTTAAGACTGATTGCTCTTGCAACAAAACCATTTTCTGCAACTTCTCCTACCTGTCCGATAATGACTTCATCTACCACAGATGGTTCGATCCCGGCTCTTTTTACAGCTTCTTTAACAACCATTGCTCCCATATCAATTGCAGGAGTATTTTTCAGACTTCCTCCATAACTTCCTACCGGAAGTCTGACACCACTGACAACTACTACTTCTTTTAATTCGCTCATTTTGTTTCCTCCTTATACCTAGTTATTCTCTTTTAAACGATCATTCCGCCGCCACAGTTAATTACTTCAGATGTAATATATGCTGCTTCATCAGATGCAAGGAATGCCACCAGATTTCCCACATCAGAAGGTTTGCCGGCATATCCCATCGGTACTCTTGAGATCATACTTTCCCATGCAGCTCCATCATTTACTTCTTTC